>ERZ773239.210-NODE-210-length-69952-cov-5.541740_pt1 | contig 69952 bp, 61 predicted proteins | sample MGYA00580521_ERZ773239 | MGnify/ENA primary metagenome ERZ773239 (study PRJEB29015, sample SAMEA2737801) | human gut metagenome | biome: human gut; feature: human-associated habitat; material: faeces | place: China | collected 2012 ... | reverse complement strand
TCACCGCCGGTCCGATAAGGACTGGCGGTGTTTTTGTAAAGCAAATTTAAAAGGCACGCTATTGCGATAAAAAAATATAGTAAAAAACGAAAACAAAACAACAAAATAAAAAGAACCGAAAAAGCAATCGTAAAAAAATACAATTGTTTTTTCGGTTCTTTTTGCATATAATATATTCAATAAGAACGAAATGGATTCAATAATGCAACCGGACTTTTGGCAGATAAAAATCATTTTCCGGGGATTGATACTATCAAATTCGGAGAGAGCGTCAGTATCATTCAAAAGAGATCAACTTTTGAAAATATATCGGTTTTAGAGGTATATGATAAGGCAATTGATGTCTTCAGAGACTATTACCAATATGAAGTAATACAAGGCGCCGATCGACAAAAAATAGAGAAAATACCGGAATCAGCTTTCCGTGAAGCAATCGCCAATGCGCTGATTCACAGGGTATGGGATGTGGATTCACAAATCAGAGTTTCGATGTTTGATGATCGACTCGAAATTGTTTCTCCGGGTGGACTGCCGTCCGGAATAACAGAGGAGGAATATCTGTCTGGTAAACTTTCCGTTTTAAGAAATAGAAATCTTGCAAATGTATTTTATAGATTGGGATTTGTAGAAATATTTGGAACAGGTATTACAAGAATAAAACAACTGTATGCGGAAGGTTTGATAAAACCGGATTTTGAAATATCAGAAAATGCCAAAAAAATTGTGCTTCCAATATTTGAAAAAAGTGCTGATCTGACAGAAGACGAAATCGTGATCTATAAGCTTTTAAGCAAGACGATGCTGAAGCCAATCAGTGAAATTGCACCATATGCACCTTTCGGTAAATCAAAAACAGCAAAGCTGCTAAAAGAAATGTGTCAAAAAGGCGTGATCACAGTGAAAGGAAACGGCAAAGGTACAAAATATATTATTCGATAGGGCATCTGGGGCATCGGCATTTGGTGCAGCTGCTTGCGAAACAGGTCTTGCATAAATTATACGGGAACTTGTACTTTCTGCCCCTCTGCGCGTCTTATTATTTATCGTTGTTATATTATGCTTTATCGCAACAGTGCGCCTTTTAAATTTGCTTTACAAAAACACCGCCAGTCCTTATCGGACCGGCGGTGAAATCATCTACAAGCATTTTGAAATGCAACAATATATTATTTCGGCTTTATGCGGTATACTCAAAGTCATTCAGTGAATTACTGAAGGAGTGACAGTACACCCTGATTTGCCTGATTAGCCTGTGCAAGCATAGACTGACCAGCCTGCTGAAGGATGCTGTTCTTTGAGTAGTTAACCATCTCTTCAGCCATATCTGTATCACGGATACGAGACTCAGCGGAAGTGGTGTTCTCAACAACGTTATCCAAGTTGTCGATGGTGTGCTCCAGACGGTTCTGAACGGCACCAAGTGCAGAACGCTGTGCAGAAACCTTAGCAACTGCATCAGAAATGGCATCGATAGCGTATGTGGCAGCATTTCCAGAATCATCCATTACATTAAGACCCTTAATACCAAGACTTTCAGAGTCCATAGAATCAATATTTACCTGAATCTTATTGGTCATATCGGCATCGGCACCAACGTGAAGACTGAAACTTAAGCTGTTAGCAACATCTGCCTGACCAAGAGTAATCGTAAATGAACCATCTGCAGCACCAGCGTTTTTGTCAGCTACAGCAGCCGTTCCCTTAGTATCACCAATCTGATTAGCAGCAAGTAATTCTTTCTTAGCTAATTCGTATGCTTTTGCCTTAGTAATAACTGTTGGATCGTTAGATTTTACACCTGCTGTTGCGTCTGCATCTTTAAGAGATGTAAGTTCTTTTCCTGCAACACTTACCGTCGATCCTGCAGTAGCAGCAGCTTTCAAATCAGCAGCAGATTTTGCAGTAACACCAGTTGCCCATTTTCCGTCCGCATAATAACCACCTTTTAGATCTGATGCTGAGGAGTCATCCTTGTTACCAGATTCTGCAAGATATTTATATGTTGTACCATTAATAGTAATATCTTTTTCTTTGCCAGTTTGAGAAGCGGCATCAATCAAATCATCCGTATCAGCTTTTGTTGCACCGATAGTATATGTTTTTCCGCCAATACTTACTTTATCACCTACAGCAAAAGAATCCATAGTAAATGTTGCTGTTCCGTCACCATTGGTAACTAAAGTACCTTTCAGACCTGCGTCATGAGCCTTCATGTCAATTGTCTTTGTTCCGGACTCGCCCTTTAACAGATAAGTTTCATTGAACTTTGTTGTCTCAGATACACGATCAATCTCTGTATTCAGCTGATCAATCTCGTCCTGGATTGCCTGACGGTCAGATGTAGAGTTTGTTCCATTAGAAGCCTGTACTGCCAGCTCGTTCATTCTCTGAAGCATAGAGTGAACCTCTGTCAGAGCGCCCTCAGCAGTCTGTACAGAAGAAACACCGTCCTCTGCGTTGGTAGATGCCTGGTCAAGACCACGGATCTGCTTTCTCATCTTCTCAGAAATGGTAAGACCTGCTGCATCGTCTGCTGCACGGTTGATTCTGTAACCGGAAGAAAGCTTCTCAGTTGACTTAGAAAGGGAACCGGTTGTCAGTCCCAGCATTCTGTTTGCGTTCATCGCTGTAATGTTGTGTTGTACTATCATAGTAATTACCTCCTTGTTTTACCACTGCACCTCCATGTGCAGTGTGTGAAATGATCCGCCGATCCTGACGGAAGTTACGTTATTTTGTTGTAGATGATGTGCTGTTGCCAGCGTGTTAGCCGCTCCTTTCCGGTGCCACGTTCCGTTGGCTTCTGTGCAGGTACAATCGACCGCCCAGCCGGGAAGGATACATTTTCTAACAAATGTCGCATTTTTTATTACACTTATATTATCGGCTTATTTACCAAGGACTTAACCCTTTTTTTGAAATTTTTGTATATTTTTTATTTTTACTGATTCGAACAAAATATTGTGGCAAAGAAAAGCCCTTGGCACATGATATGGATTTCAAAATACTTCTTATCAAATCTATAATTTTATATGATAAAACACGTCGTCTTTTTCTTCCTGTATGATTCCGAGATAGCGTTTCGTGATCTGATAGGACGAATGGTTGTAGATCATCATTAGCATAACCGGGGAAACGCCCTGTTTCCATGCATGATAGCCAAATGTTTTGCGCAGGGAATGACAGCTGATGTGCTCGTCCTGCCCGGTTTCCTCGGCGGCTTTGCGGATGATCCGCCACGCCTGACTCCGGCTGATCGGCCGGTTGACGTGCCGGTTGGTACAAAACAGGTATTCCTCGCCCTTTTGACCGTGATAACACTGTTCCAATGTGGATATAATGCAATCGTTTAGCGCAATGTAATTTTGTTTGCCCGTTTTCTGCTCGACCACATTCAGATGCCGGCGAAATCTGCCCCAGTGCTCGTCGTAGACATCTTCCCATTTGAGTTTCAGGACATCGCCAATGCGCAATGCCGTGTTCAATCCTACCACAATTAATAGGTAGTTTCTCATGTTTCCTTTTTCTAGATAATAGTTTTTAAATCGCTGCAGATCCTCTTCTTTCCTGATGGGACACGTTGTACTCATAATATTTTCCTTTCCGGTAATGCTACCTTTTGTATTTCTGCGGAATGCAATTTTCCGCGGATTGCTGCAGTTTTATTTTAATTCTTTCTTATGAAATACGGAAGTTTGCGAACGCCCTGTTTATGCGTGTTCAGAGTAGGATGCGACATTTGTTAGATAGCGTTTCTGTTTTACGAAAGGAGGCAACAATTTAACACAAACAAATCAATGATAATTGTAATATGATACCGCACTTGCGGTGTCGAAACATAGCACACGGGCAGAAAGGAATCTGCCTGTTTCAAACAAGGAGGTAACTATTATGATAGTACAGCACAATATTACAGCGATGAACGCAAACAGAATGCTTGGAATGACAACCGGTTCTCTTTCCAAGTCAACCGAGAAGCTTTCTTCCGGTTACAGAATCAACCGTGCAGCAGATGATGCAGCAGGACTTACGATTTCTGAGAAGATGAGAAAGCAGATCCGTGGTCTGGATCAGGCTTCTACAAACGCAGAGGACGGTGTTTCTGCAGTACAGACAGCTGAGGGTGCTCTGACAGAGGTTCACTCAATGCTTCAGAGAATGAACGAGCTGGCAGTACAGGCTTCTAACGGAACAAACAGCCAGTCTGATCGTCAGGCTATTCAGGATGAGATTTCACAGCTCACAACCGAGATCGATCGTGTTGCTGAGACAACAAAGTTCAACGAGACTTATCTACTGAAGGGCGATGATGGCACAAAGAAGCTTAATCTGAAGGCTCATGATGCAGGTCTGAAAGGTACATTAACAGATAATGGTAATGGAACAGCTACTTTTGTTATGGACGAGTTGAATGCTGGCGACAAGGTTACTATTGGTGGTAAGGAGTATACTATTGGTGGCGAAGCTGCTGATATAACTAATGCATTCGGATCAAATGGATTAGATATCGATACGAATCATCAAGATGTAACGGTTAATGGCAAAACATATAAATGGTATGCTAACACAGTAAAAACAAAAGACAATAACACAATTTCTGCTGGTTATTATTCTGAAGATCCGTCAACCTTAGCAGACCAAACTGCCGCAACAGCCACAAGTGTAGGTGGAGCAGCAACCGCATCAGCAGCAAATTTAGCAGCTAACGCTCCTGCAGGTGCAACTATTACAGTGGGAACAAAATCGGTCACACTTATCAACGATGCAGGCACTAACGGTGGCACTGCGGATGATGGAATTGATGACACCAACACTTCCATCATCTCCAAGGGTAAAGCCTATGAATTGGCAGCCAAAGAACTGCTTGCAGCTAACCAGATTGGAGATACCGAGGGAAATGCCAAAGTTGGAATCAATGCAACTTATACTGGTGTAACTAAGGATAATGGTACAGGCACATTTTATATCAAAACCGGTCAGACCGAAGTTGCTGAGAAACTTTCCTTCAACCTGCATGTAGGTTCTGATGCCGACATGACCAACAAGATCAATGTTGACATCGAGACAATGAATTCTTCTTACCTTGGAGTTAAGGGCTTAAACGTAGCTGATGATTCCGGTAAGGCTGCTACATACGCTATCGATGCAATCGCTGATGCAGTTGCTAAGGTATCTGAGCAGCGTTCCGCACTTGGTGCCGTTCAGAACCGTCTTGAGCACACCATCGACAACCTGGATAACGTTGTTGAGAACACCACTTCCGCTGAGTCTCGTATTCGTGATACAGACATGGCTGAAGAGATGGTTAACTACTCAAAGAACAGCATCCTTCAGCAGGCTGGTCAGTCTATGCTTGCACAGGCTAATCAGGCTAACCAGGGTGTTCTGTCACTCCTTCAGTAATTGACCACACTATCGCTGCCAAACCTTTTATAAACAGAAACTATTTTTATTACAAATATGAACGAGACTGCCGCTTCCGTGGAATCCACGGGGCGGCAGTTTTTGTTATATTCTTCATTTCCAGCATTTGATCCCAAAAACAACGTAACGAACCTACTACAATCAAATTAAAATCGACTTACTGATCTTTTTGACGCAGAAGCAGACTTTCTAACCGCTTCTGCTTTTTTACCTTCTTAAGCAGCAATCTCTTCACCTGATGAATCCACAACTTTCTAATATTGCTCAATAGACATTAGTTGCCTTCTCGGTTTTCTTTTATAATTTCCAATTTTTTGAACACGCTCGCTATATTTGTCTTCCAATCTCGTCTGTGATCTAATTTGGCGATCAGCACCTTTTCGTCAGTCAACTCTTTTTTTGTCTTTTGACTCATTACTTCCCAATTATCCTTTGGAATTATATATGTCGCATTTCCATAAATTGCACACTCAAGCACACAATACTTATCAAATAAATATGCATAATATCCCTTAAATCCATTTATTCCTTCTACACATGTTGCAACATTATATTCCTCGATATAATTTAATCTTGCGATATCATATGTGTCCGTTTTTTTATTCATTGATTTTAACTGTTTTTTTACATGTCTACTTGGCATCTCTCCCTGCGGAAGCATTTCCCAGTTACATCTCTGCCTTTTGATTGTTTTATCGACACTAATCACTCCATCATACACATAACATTCTCCATATATTTCAAGCATTAAATTAATTGCTTCTTTCATATGGTCTTTTCTAATTTCATCCGTCATATTGACAATAACATACTGCTGATTATCATCCCCTTCATACAACTGTAATTCTATTCCATATGCTTCTACTTCAATTTTAGGATAACACGGTTTATGTATGTCCACGGCAATCTCTGAGGCATTGGTATTACCATGTGGATATATCCAATTTGTTGAAACATAACGGCGCTCTTTCGGTTTTGACTTATCTGTATATGAATACCCATAAGCATTTCTTTTACTCTGAGGTCCAAATTTTCCGGACGGCAATACAATATGTCCGACTTCCTTCAATCCAACAATAGCCGCTTCATTAGCAGTCACAGGAATTCCCAATTGTATTTTATTTATGTCGTAAGTTTCAGGTATATGCAGCTTATTGATTCTGTGTTTTTTAATGTGATAAGAATTCATATTATTTCTCCTTTCATAATTACATTTTCCTATATGTTAATTTCATCAATAAAAGAGCCGTTTTGAGACTTGCTCAGGTCTGTGATTACCAACTACTCAAGTCAATGTTTCCTTGCCTTGTGAGTAGCTAATGTTTTTCCAGCTTTACTCTTGGTACTCTTGCCGGTTGACTTACTAGCCAATTTCTTAGCTGCGTTACCGACTTTACCGCCATGATGTACTGCCATATCACTATACCTCCTTTGCAAAATCTCCTTGCCAAAGAAGGTGTTCTTTGTTATTATTAATTTGCGAAAAAAATATGTCCAAAGACCTTCTTTGGCAAGGGAATCAGTCAGAGTCAAGCTCTGGCTTTTTCTATGTAAAGAGCTATGCTCTTACATACCAAACTTTATTTTGTTTTATCTACGCCAAGCACCTTATATAAAGGATTCAATTGATCTTTTACCTCATCTGCAATCTTATCAATATCCAAATGAGCTATCATACCATTACTCTTATTTCCCTTAATATAAATTTTATTGGCTTGCTTGTACAAACGCTGCAGTTTATCATATCCGTTTTTTCCGGATACTTTTGTATTTTTAGCCAACCTTAAGAATTTCAAAATCCCTTCAAGATCATGTAAAAACCAATCTTCAATTGACCTTTTCGCCTGCACATGTATGACTTTCTTAGCTCCATTAGCCTCAAGCTCTTTCTTGACTTCATTCCACTTTATCGGTGGTTTAGAAGCGAACTCAAAAACATCTGTATCACTACATAAAACAACCGTAAATTCACAATCGTTGTCATATTTAGTCTTTACCTGTTTTATAAATTTCCTAAGAGCGATATTTTTAAAGCCACCCACACCCCCTACACTTCTGTATTCGATATAGGTATCAAATTTTCCGGCAGGATGTAGTTTTCTTGCATTAGCAATTACCTGTTTATAAAATTCAACCTCTGTATCACCCTCTACAAAAAGCACGAGACATTTACTCATTAGCATCACACTCCAAATAATCACTTATATTGCTCTCGGAATCTGCAAGCAACGAGAATAAATAATCTCCTATGCTCATATTAAACCCGGCAGCATCATTTTCTAATTGTTTCTGTCCTGACTTTCTAAATGTAAAGAATTCAGCCACTCCGGCTTTTCTATTCATGCCAACATGAATCCATAAAAGGTTAAGATAACTAATAATATATGGTGAATGGCTTGTTATGATAACCTTGCAATCGTCCAACAATTGGCTAATAATCTGGATATATGCTTGGAACAAACCGGGATGTATTGAGTTTTCCGGCTCCTCAATTGCTATCAGTGAAATATTGCTAACACTGGACACAATTACCTTGGTCAAAATCATAAAAACTCTCTTTGCTCCATCGGACATCATCGAAAAGTTTACCGGATTAGCCAAGTTCTTCTCTCTTACAAATAATACATAAACGAAATCTGTAAAGGCGAAAGGGGCATCCTCAGGAAGTTGATTTCCCGTCTCAGCCTTCAATTGGAATTTCTTGACAATAACATCCTCAATATCAGGAAACAACTGAGAATATACATCTTTTAAAAGTTCAAACTTATCAGGACGCTGCCTCTTTAAGTTATAAATAACGCGTGGCAAATTATTTGCATTTATCATCTCTTCCTCAAAGCCTTTACGTATAATAGGATCTGGTCGATAAAAGCTTTTTGCATCCAGATTATTTTCCATGTATATTTTCATCCCATTAAGTTTTGTAATAATCTCAGCATAATAAAGTTCATCATAAGCTCTCAACTTATTGACAACTAATTCAGCATCCTCAACCTTAATTTTCGAAGAACACCTTCCTGTCTCCGAACTCTTATATAATGCCGTGTCAGCAGTTCGATTGATTAGTTGTGTAAACTTTTGTCCCTTTTCATTGAGCTTTATCTTTAAAAACTCTGATACTATTCTTGGTTCTTTATCTTCGTTATCTTTCCATTCAAACTCAAAACCATATTGAATAATATACTCCTCCTCGTTGACATCAGTAGACACTTCCATCTCATATCTATAATTTCTTCCAATCATACTACAATTAATAGGAATCAAACTGGAATTGGACATCAAGTCTTTTTTATCTTCTATAGAAGCCTTGATAAATTCTATTCCAAAATTAATGCCTGAAAGCACATTTGATTTTCCAAAATTATTTAACGCAACAAGTGCAGTAATATTATCAAACGATATTTTAACATTTGATAAATTCTTAAATCCATCAATTAAAACAGCCTGTATTTTCATATCAACACAACCTTCCTTTATCATCCTACACATACAATACCACCTTTTTAAATTTTATGCAATGGCTTTTTTCTTTTTATTTTTATATTTGTATTATATTCAGTTACTTCTTTACTTATACGCAAATTTTCATCACCTTTCATTATTGCTACGGTAAATAGCAAGCTGAGAATTATTACTATTTATAAAAAAAGAGCCCTGCGTGACTCCTTCACGCAGGGCTCCTAAATCCTACACTATTCCATCATCCGGGACAAACTACGTCCCGGCATCATTGTAGCAACCATCTTTGCAATTACATTGCAGCAACCATCTCTGATACTTCCTTTGCCATAGCCTCAGACTTCGCATCGGCGTCCTCAAGAGAGGTGCCTACTACGCCGTAGTAGAACTTCACCTTCGGCTCTGTACCGGATGGGCGTACGCACATCCATACATCGTCTGTCATGTCGAAGTAAAGCACGTTGGACTTTGGCAGTCCGGTCGGCTTTGTCTCGCCGGTAGCGATATCTGTGATGATATCCTTCTGATAGTCACGGAAGGATGTTACCTTGTGACCGCAGAACTCCTTCGGCGGATTCTCGCGGAGTGTTGTCATGATCTCCTGAATCTTAGCAAGTCCCTCGATACCCTTCATGGTTACGGACTGTACGCCGTCTTTATAATAACCAACTCTCTCATACAGAGCAAGCATTGCATCCCAGAGAGTCATGTTCTTTGTCTTGTAATATGCTGCCGCCTCGCAGAGTGCCATCGTAGCCACGATCGCATCCTTGTCGCGGGCATGTGTTCCGATCAGGCAGCCGTAGCTCTCCTCGAAACCAAACAGGTAAGTTCCCTTGCCGGTTGTCTCGAAGTTGAGGATCTGCTGTCCGATGTATTTAAATCCGGTCAGAACCTCAATGAGATCAACGCCGTAATCCTTGGCGATCGCATCTGCCAGATTAGAGGTGACGATGGTCTTGATCAGCTTGCCATCCTCAGGCAGTCCCTTTGTTGCCTTTCTCTGGGAGATCTCATAATCTGCCAGCAGACAGCCGGACATGTTACCGGTCAGGGTGATATACTCGCCGCTCTTGGTATCCTTAACATATACGCCGAGACGATCTGCATCCGGATCTGTTGCAAGAACAAGGTCTGCATCCTTCTCCTTGGCAAGCTTGAGAGCCAGTTCAAATGCCTCTGCTGCCTCTGGGTTCGGATAGCTGACGGTTGGGAAATCTCCATCCGGAAGCTCCTGCTCGGGTACTACATATACATTCTCAAAGCCGATCTCCTTGAGGACTCTTCTCGCCGGGATATTACCTGTTCCGTGAAGCGGCGTGTAAACGATCTTAAGATCCTTGCCAACTTCCTTGATGCTGTCCCAATGAATAACCTGCTTCTTTAACTCTTCGATATATTTATCATCAATGGCTGCGCCAATGTTCTCATAGAGACCCTTCTCGACTGCCTCAGCCTTGTCCATGGTCTTAACCGTGTTCCAGTCCGTAACAGCCTTAACCTCGTCCATGATACCGGTATCATGTGGCGGCGTGATCTGTGCACCGTCCTCCCAGTATACCTTGTATCCGTTGTACTCCGGTGGGTTGTGGCTTGCAGTTACGTTAATTCCTGCTACGCAGCCAAGCTCGCGTACAGCAAAGGAAAGCTCCGGTGTCGGACGCAATGACTCAAACACATATGCCTTAATGCCATTGGCTGCAAGGCAGAGCGCTGCTTCATCTGCAAACTCCGGTGACATATGACGGGAATCAAATGCAATGGCTACACCCTGAGAAGCCTTTCCCGCTTTGTTGATATAATTCGCCAGACCCTGAGTTGCCTTTCGTACCGTGTAAATGTTCATGCGGTTCGTCCCTGCCCCAATGATCCCTCGCAAACCAGCGGTTCCAAATTCGAGGTCCATATAAAAACGCTCTTTTTTCTCATTCTCGTTATCTGCAATGTCCTGAAGCTCTTTCTTCGTATCCTCATCGAAATAAGGATTGCTCAGCCACTCCTTGTAGATGTCTTTGTAGTCCATGTCTTTTCCTCCTATCAGTGATGGCATATGCCTTGATTTTGCAAATCCACCTATTATTTTGTATGTTGAAACGCATATTGTCAACAACAAATTATAATCTATTTTGTAAAAGTTTTTTGAACAAAATCACCGAGTCGCCGGCGATGCCGTTGCTGCCGCCTCCTTTGCGGTCAGATCCGCAAAGCTCAGCTTCACATCCTGATCATCATCAAGAATGTCGACGGAATAGCTCTTTGTTGCATATCCATCCCGGCACAGCGTAACGGTCTGTGATCCGATCACCTTTGTAAAGGTACACGGTGCAAGTCCTTTATAAACATTGTCCAGATAAACCTCCGCTCCCTGCGGTGCCGATACCGTGATCGTGTGATCGCTGTCAATCTGCTTTGTCTGTGTATCGTCCGTGTTCTCCGGGCTTGTCTTCGTGCTCTTTCCGGTGGCTGACGGTGCCGCCGTGGTGTCGGATGCCTCCGCTTCCTCCTCCACAAGATCGATACGGACGGTCGTCCCCTTCGGCTCCTCCACATCCAGCGTGCCGGTGTATGTGGTGTACCCTGTCATGGACACCTGTATCTGATAAACGCCGTATGCCAGTGCGATCGGCTTGCTGTAGCCTACCGCCGTACCGTTGATCGTCAGATCCGCCCCCGCCGGCGCAATATCAAACGTGATCACGCCAACATGACTGTCCGCCGGCTTGTACTCCGAAAAGTCCAACGTAACCTCCCTGCCGCTGTGAACCGTCACATTCTTGACTGCGGTTGAATGATTCTTACTTAAGATCACCTTGTAGGTTCCCTCACGGATCGTGATCAGCATGTTCTTCGTCAAAGGCAGGATCATGTCACTTCCGACTTCGATCATACCGCCGATAAAGTCCTTATAATGTGCCAGCCGTATGTAACCGTGCCCCTGTGTCTTTACGACTGAGTACACATGATAACCGCTTCCGCGCACCGTCAGCACATCCTGCGGATTGATCTCCATCATGTCGATCGCCTTACCGTCCGACGAAAACAGCGTATATTGTGAATACTGGTATTTGCGGTCTGCAAATGAAAGACTGCTCTCCTCACTGTCAAACTGATAATCGCCAACCTCCTGATATTCCCAGATATCCTCCGGAATACTGGTAGAAAGCAGCTTTCCGCTGTCCTGCTCATAATCCGCCTCGAGGATCTCGCCCACCTCAATATCGGTGCCGTCGCGCTCCTCTCCGTACTTGTCGGTCATCTTCGCCGTGGCATCATAGCTGATCACCGTCTCGAGATCGCCTCCAAGCTCACGCAGGGTAAGCCGACGCATCGCCGTATCATTAGCTGTCACAACCCCCTCGACAACCACAGGTGCCGCAGCAGTTCCACCGCCCGCCATGCCATCCGTCTCCTGCTTCGTTTCGGACGCACATCCGGAGAGCATTACCGCGCACATAAAAAACGCGCCCAGACCGATCCGAACGCGTTGCATGATTTTGCATTTCTTCATATATAAACAACCTTTTCTCCCGGCTGCTTCTGTAACACTGCGCCGGGTCGCATAACGTCTCATTGTCCCAGCCAACATTTTAACACAGCCCGCCCAAAATAGGAAGAGGGCATCCGGTCAATCTGACAGCATTCCCTGATCCCCTGTATCAGCACGCCCCACAGAGCAGCGGGCGAAGCTCTTTTAAAAAGCACGCACGCTTCTCCTCCTGTGCGCGGATCCGGAGCAGCTTTTCCAGATTCTTTGACGACATCCATGACTTTCTACTGTTGTAGTAGAAATTGACAAGTTTCCAATATTTCTCCGGATACAGCAACATCGCGTACAATACGCGCCGCTCCGTCTCCTCCAGCTTACGCTCACGGTCATATGCATCGATCAGGCTTTTGCCAAGCTCCGCCTGCCAGCCGTTTTTCTCCATGACTTTTCGTAGGAAATCATACAGATCACGCACCTGTATCCCGATCTCCGCACGGTCGAAGTTGGTGACTGCCAGATCTTTCCCGACGAAAATCACATTGTGGTAGCTGTAGCTGCCATGCCGCACTTTTCCCTGCTCTAACGTTTCCTGCCATAGTGCTTCGTAACCGCTTTCCTGCAGGAGCGTCTGTGCGAGACATGCCTGATCGTAGAACAGATCATACGAACCAAGCAGGCAGATCTCCATCTCATTTTTCTGCTTCTTGCTGCGGATATAGCTGCGGACACGCTTCAACTCCTTATTGTGCCGTTCCATCTCCTGCTGCACGCTCTCCTTCCGGATGCAGCTTTCGCCTTCCTCGTTTCCAAGCTGCATCAATGCATGCAGTCTGCCAAGATAAGACGCACAACGCAGCACACAGCGCTGATCCCTGATATCGCACTCATTTCCGGCATACCACTGGCGCATGACCCAGTTGTTCCGGTAATTATCCTTTGTAAAATATTCTTCCCGGTTATTTTTATATGTATGATCCACCAGCAGACCGCCCTGCTGCCCCAGAAGCTGCTTGATCCTCTCCTCAAATTCAATCCTCGCCTGACTGACGGAGTATTCCTTCAAAAGCCGCAGTCCCTGATCGGTCTCCAGCAAAAAAGCCCCTCTTGTGCGCCGTCTCGTGCGAACCTCACAAGGATACTGTTTTAACACTTCTTCCAGCTTATCTTCCATCGATCTATCCCCCATTCGTAGTTGTCTCTTCTATCATATGAAAGATAAATGAAAGTTATACCACCGGATCGGCAATCCTCCCGCAAAGATATGACTCCGGGGTGGAATCAGTTATTTCGGTCGGCACGCTCCCGCTACAATGCGCTACGCAGCACTACATAGCATCCTACAGAACAGGATGCAAGTAGTGGCGAGCGCAAGTGCCTTACGAAACACCTGATTCCACCCGAAGGCGAATACGGGAAGACACGTTTATCGAACATCGAAACAGCAAAGCAATTAGACTTTTCGAAATCCGTAAGTGACAAGACAATTTGGGGGCACAGATTTGCGGTTGTTCAAAAAACTACGACAAAAATCATATTTACACTGCGGACATAAGAAATAGTATGGGCGCAGTGATATATTCCATATGCGAAGCCTGAGTGATCAGATCATCGGAATCGTCAGCCGGATCTGAAAAATATTTTCCTCTAAGGAGGCGGTGATCGTTCCGTTCATGTACCCGGTCAGTTCCTTTGCGATCGCCATCCCAAGCCCGGTTGAATTTCTGCTCCGGGCAGGATCCGCCTTATAAAAGCGTTCAAAGATCCGGTCCACGTCGATCTCCTCCGGCCGCTCCACCTCATTGGCGATCACCGCAGACGCATTCCCCTCCTGCGCAGACAGCGTGACCGACACGCGGCTGCCGCCATGATCCAGAACATTTTTGATGATATTTTGCAGAATGCGGCGGATCGCCTGCTCGTTTCCCTTCACCACCATCTGTCCCTCCGGCAGATCGACCGCCGGACAGATGCCATTTCGTTCCCATTCGTCATAATAGGAAAACATCGTCTCTGCCATAATGGCATTAAAATCACATTTCTCCAGCTTCAGATCATACGTCCGGCTTTCGAGACGTGTAAATGCGAAAAGCTCCTCCAAAATATCACGGAGCGCATGGATCCTTTCCTGAATGATGCGCAGATATCGTGCCTGCGTTTCCGGCTCCTGTGTCTGTGTCAGAAGCTGGAAATAGCCATCCAGAGAGGTAAGAGGCGTGCGGATATCATGGGACAGATTCGTATATGTCTGAGCAATGCGGTTTTCATTGCGGATCCACTGCTGCCGCTTCATTTTCTGCTGCGCAAACACCTGATTTAAAGTGTCAGTCAGTTTTCCGATCCCTCCGAAACGGACATCGCAGACGAGATCCCCGTTGCTCTGCTTCTCTTCCAGAAAACGGATCTGCCGCTCCAGCTCGCGTATCTGCCGGATCAACTTAAAAAGCAGCAGCCCCAGAATAACCGCCAAAATTCCAAATCCACACGCCAGACCTGTCACCATCCTGTTCTCACCTTCCTCTCAGGCACCGCAGAGTCCTTTCCCCGTAGGCACTGCGGTCAAAATCCCATATTTCCCATATAGTCATAACTGCTTTGTGCCGTATAAACGCTGCTTCCGCAGCATTTTCATACGACCGGCCATTTGCTATGCAAGATCTCTTTTCTCGACATTTATAATGCTAAGCACTGACATCACAGCCAGATAGCATACCGCCAGGATCACCGCATTCCGGATCTGTGTGCCGGCAACACCCGGTACAATCAGATTCATTTTTGTTGTGATCAGATAATTCTCCAGCTGCAGATTCTCGATATGCAGAAAACGCCTGCTTGCCACATCGATCAGCATGCACAGAAGAGACGCCATTCCCATGCTTAAGCAGACACCTGCCGTCATACCGAGTGCGCGGCTGCGGATCACCATCGTAAGCGTCATGCACACAACCAGAAAAGCATACTGCAGAAGCATCTGAATACCAATGCACGGCAGATATGTCTGTGCGGATCCCCAATGGAGATATCCCTGCGTCGCCACAAGTGCCACTACCTGTGTCGCAAGCATGATCGCATCAAATACCAGCACATAGACCGCCGCAGCCACCCATTTCGCCACAATCAGGCGATATCTTCTTTTTACCTGACCACCGATATTTTTAATATATCCGTTTTTCTGATCCGCCGTCACGAAAATGATCAGGAAAATAACATTAAACAACGTAAACATCCCGGAGGACAAATGTGCCATAAAAACCTGCAGGACCTGAAGATTATTCGCATCCATGCCCTCGCTGCTTTCATTAATACCAAACTGAAGCGTTGTTGCATCATCACTTTCCTCATCAGCCTGCGATGAGGATGGACCATCAACAAGAGTTACCTCTGATGTTGTATTTTCCTCAATATCCGACACCAGAAAGGATGCCGACACTGCAACCATCAAAATTGTGATCAGAGTGATCACCCAGAATGCCTGCATCCGAAACATTTTATATAATTCCATTCGTATTGTATTACACATAAGCTTTCCATTCCTTTCCCAGCCCACTGACACCGGGCTGCAGCACAAATTTCACGGATCAGTCCGAAGTCAGATTTAAGAAATAACTCTCTAACTCTTCCTGATTCACCTTCATCTCGCGTGGCAGCACGCCTGCGTTTACAAGCTCCCGGTTGATAAGCATGCTGTCCTCCAGCCGCTCATACACATGCAAATGTGTCGGATCCACTGCCTCGTAATCATGGATATTCATGCTGTCCAGTACCGTCATGGCCTTCTGCGGCTCATCCACAACGAGCTCCAGCCGCTTCTCACACTGCTGCATAAGCTGCTCCTGCGAAAGCTCCTTGATCAGACTTCCCTTGTGAATGATCCCGAAATCGGTACAGAGCTTGGAAAGCTCCTCTAAAATATGACTGGAAATCAGAATCGTAATATCTCTCTCCTGCGCCAGCGCCCGCAGCATATCGCGCACCTCCGCAATTCCCTGCGGATCCAGTCCGTTGATCGGCTCATCCAACACCAAAAGATCCGGATTTCCGACAAGTGCCAGCGCAATGCCAAGCCTCTGCTTCATTCCCAGCGAAAAATGACCTGCCCTTTTCCTGCCGACATCCCCAAGACCAACCATGTCTAAAAGCTCATCCGCATATTTGCGGTCATGAATGCCAAACAGCTGCGCCTTGATCATCAGATTATCTTTCGCCGTCATATTTGGATAAATGCCCGGTGCCTCGATCAGACAGCCGACACGCGAGCGAACCTGTGCAAGCTCCTTTCCGCTGTATCCAAAAATAGAATATTCTCCTGCCGTTGGGTTGGACAGACCACAGATCATTTTCAAAAAGGTCGTTTTGCCGGCTCCGTTCCTGCCGATAAATCCATACACCGCTCCCCTTCGTATATGCATGTCCAGCCGGTTCACTGCCTTATAACGCCCAAACTGCTTTGTTAAACCATGGGTTTCCAATAAGATCTCACTCATATTATGTTACATCCTTTCCTTATGATGAGTACCAGTATAAAGAGCATCCTCTAAAATAACGCTAAGAAAAGGTAAAGAAAAAGTAAATGATGCAATATAGCAATTCGTCGGAGCAAAAAAGCTTTACCTCCAACATCATTAAAATTATTGATTCAGCCGGTATCCGATCCCCCAGACTGTCTGAATATATTCCTTGTCCGTCACTGCCTTGAGCTTCTTGCGGATGTTGCTGATATGCACATCCAGTGTTTTGGTCTCGCCCATGTATTCCTCCTCCCAGGCATAGGTAAAGATCGCCTCCTTACGGAAAACCTGCTTCGGATGGCGAATCAGAAGCTCTAAGATTGCATACTCCTGTCTGGTCAGATGCAAAATTTCCTGTCCGTCCACCCAGATCTGGTGTGTCTTATCATCCAACGCGATCCCGCCACACTCGATCCGGTCCGGCTCCTGCCCGGCATGGCGAAGCTGTATCTGCACGCGCGCGATCACCTCATTAATGTCAAATGGCTTCGTAATATAATCATCGGCTCCGCTTGTCAGCAGATCAAGCTTCTCCTCCATGGCATCCTTTGCCGTCAGAACGATCACCGGTGTGTCCCCCTGTCTGCGGATCAGCTGCAAAACCTCCTCACCGGTCATCCCCGGAAGCATCAGATCAAGCAGCACAAGCATCCATGACTCCTTCTCCAGCCACAGCGCCGCTTCCGTACCGGAAAATGCCTGTCCACATGTGTACCCTTTTTGGGACAGTGCTTCCTTCAGTAGATTGTTGATATTTACATCATCCTCCACGATCAGTATTTTTTTCATTCCATTCTGCCTTTCTCTTAGAATATCTCTTAATTTCTTCTTATCTCATTACTTTCTCACAATATCTCATAATTATCATCTGCGAAATTACTTTCTCACAATATCCTGTATCAACCTCAATGCACTTTCGTTCCACCTTAAGATCTTAGCCCCTCTGCTCTTCTTCCGGCAGCCGCTTTACCACGCCCGCACCGATCATTCCGACTACCGCTCCGGCGATCATTCCGCTAAACCACAGCACGCCAAGATAATACGCCACGCCCGTTGATTCCAGCACGACCATCGCAACGAGGATCTGTCCGATATTATGGACAATACCTCCCGCCACGCTGACAACCGGAAGACGGAACCGCCCGCTTCGTTTCAGCAAAAGCATCACAATAGTGCTCAGCATTCCTCCGGCAAAGCTGTACAGCAGCGAAAACATATTCCCAAAGGTAAACGCTACCAGAAGGATGCGGATGCCGTTGATCACAAGCGCATCCATTGTGCTTAACCGGTAGATTGCCACCAGCACTACCAGATTTGTAAGTCCCAGCTTTACGCCCGGAACCATTGCAAGCGGTGGAAGCTGCGCCTCCAGCCAGGACAGCACAAATGCCACCGCGATCAACATTCCCCTTAATGCTGTCTTTTGTGTCCGAGTCATTTCTTCTGCTCCTCAATCCATTGATCCAGGCGGTCCTCCAGCACCGCAAACGGCACTGCCCCCGTTCCCAGATAATATTTATGAAACTCCTTCAGAGAAAACTTCTCCCCCAGAGCATTCTCCGCTTTCGTACGCAGCTCATTGATCTCCAGATATCCCAATGTATACTGCATATAGCTCACCGGCTCCGCCACAACGGAATCATAGACAACGGATGCCTGTGAAGCGTCAAAGCCGTAATCCTTCAGAAATGCGGTCAACTTCTTTCTGCTCCAGTCATAATAATTCACATTGATGTCCGCTTTTGCGTACAGACAGAGCGTGGCGATCAGATTCTCTCCGTTTAGCTGCGCCGTCTCGTCGCTCATTCCGGCAAGCTGATAACTGTACTTCTCCGCATAGGTTCCCCAGCCCTCCGCATAACCACCGACGCTGACCACTCTCCGAAACAGTGCCGGATCCTGCGACAGAAAATATGCATTCTGATACAGATGTCCCGGATACGCTTCGTGTGCGATCGTCGAAAAGCATTCGGTGAGATCATAATCATCACTCTGATTAAGATATACTACATTTTGCTTGTAATCGTCAATAGGCGAGGTCATATAAAGAGCCGGACTTAAGCTGTCCTCCAGCGATTCATCGACATATTTCACCTGACAGGTCACATCATCCGGCAGCGGTTCAAAATCATTGCTGATCTGTTCCCGCAGATAATCCACGGTTTCCGCCGGATCGGTACAGGGATATGTAAAATCCTCCGCATCGTAATAGGCATCCGGCGTCTTCGTCATGATGCGCGACATTTTCTTCTCTGCGGACCGAAGTGCCTTATCCACAAGACGATCGATCTCCGAAATACTCCGGTAGGAGCCTGTCATGGACTCCATCTGATACTCATAATACTGCTTTCCCTTGCTTAGCTTGCACAGTCCCCCCGCATTATTGCCGGTTCCCTTGAGCTGCTCCAAGGCACTGATCAGGCTCTGGTACGCCGGTATCACGCACTCCGACACTGCCGCTTCATTCTGTCTGATATATTCTGCACGTTCCTCCTCTGAAACACCTTTGACAGATGCGATCCCCTTCGAAAAGGAGTCCAGCAGATAATTCTCCTTTGGTTCCGCAATAAAATCCTTGCACTGCCTGATGATCGCCTGACAGGTCACATCGCTCATAAACAGCTTCTTCTCAGACTTCATCTTTTCAAAATCAATGATCTGCGCAAAATAATCCGGAATCTGACGGAGAATTGCAAGATAATCCTCGATATCCTGTCTGTCCCAAAAATGGTACTCTGCCAGAATCAGAGGAAGCTGTGCCTGAATTCCGGTTGTCGGTCCCAGACATTCGGAATATTCCAATACCTCCGAGCTTTTCAGCTCTGTCTTAAGCAGACTGCGCAGCGTATCATATTCTAACTTCTGTTCCTCCGTCAGTGCCTCATACGGAAACCTTTCCAGAGAGGACAGCCAGTTTTCATCCGTCATAATGCCGTCCCGGAAATCGGACAGTGTATATGCTCCAAGGGTCGGTTTTTCCATGCTCACACCATAGTTCTCCGGCTCCTTTAAGGTGTAATTTAAGGTCAGCGTATCCTCTGTGACCATCGCCTTAAACACCTGCAGCATAAATTCATCAAACCGTTTCTGCGTTGTCTCCTTACTCTCGGTTGTCTTTACCTTCGGCCGCTGCATCAGAGAAGTAAGGTTTGTCCGCGAACCCACCTCGTACCAGCAAAAAACGACCGCCCACAGCGCACAGGCGATAAACAGAAATTTAAGCTTTCTGTTCCTTCTCCTTTTCTCCTTCATTGCCACCCTCCAATTCTTTTCATCGACAAAGATGCAGGAGGATTTCCCCCTGCATCATTCTATGCCTGTCTATTTTAATTTATTCCTGCCGGTTTGTCTATCCCTGATACTGTGACATGTACAGATTATAGTACAGACCCTTCTGCTTCAAAAGCTCCTCATGACTACCGGACTCAATAATCTTTCCATCGTCCACATACATAATGCGGTCTGCCCCCTGAATCGTAGAAAGTCGGTGCGCAATGATGAAGGACGTTCTTCCCTTCAAAAGCTCATCCAGACCCTTCTGCAATGCAATTTCGGTCTCTGTGTCAATGCTTGAGGTTGCCTCGTCAAGGATCAGCACGGACGGATCGTTTAAGAGTGCTCTCGCAAAGGAGATCAGCTGTCTCTGTCCAACCGACAGACGGCTTCCTCTCTCGTTGACCTGTGTATTGTAGCCGTCCTCCATCTGCATGATAAAGTCATGCGCACAGACGGTTTTCGCCGCACGGATCACCTCTTCGTCCGTTGCCGTTTTGTTGCCGTAGCGGATATTGTCCATGATCGTTCCGGAGAAAATAAAGCTATCCTGCATCATCACACCCATCTGGCTGCGCAGCGAATGAAGCTTCACCTTCGAAATGTCCTGTCCGTCAATTCGGACACATCCGCTGTCGGTATTGTAGAATCGGCTCAACAGATTGACGATTGTTGTCTTACCGGCACCGGTCGGTCCCACGATCGCGATCGTCTGTCCCTGATCCACATGAAAGCTGACATCCTTCAGGATCGGAATACCATCCTCATAGCTGAAGGTTACATGCTCAAAGTCAACATCTCCCTTAATCTCCGGCATTTCGATGGCATCCGGCTCGTCTGTGACCTCCACCGGTTCATCGATTGTCTCGAAGATACGTTCCAGATAGGAAATTGCCGTCAGCACGCTGTTATAAAAGCCGGCAATCGTGTTGATCGGCTGCCAGAATCTGGAAATATAGGCGGTAAACATAACAAGCACACCAACCGTAACGCCGGAGGTTCCGCCGCCCATAATGCAGGAAACACCGACCACATACACAAAGGAGGTCGTGATCACGGAGATCAGATCTACCATCGGGCTCATCATAAAGTTATAATAAACAGCTTTGAGCCACGCCTTCTGATAACTCATGCTTAACGAGTTGAAGATCTCAATGTTCTCCTTTTCACGGACGAACGCCTGCGTCACACGAATGCCGTTAATACTCTCCGCAATATATGCATTGAGGTTGGACTGCTTATTGCTCTGAAGCTGCCAGCTCGCCCGCTGTTTTCTCTTCAGCACGACCACATAAATGATCAGCACCGGCAGTCCGCACAGGCAGATCCAGGTCAGCTTCGGACTGGTCCAGAACATAAAGATCAGAATGAAGATCAGGTTGCACAGATCGGTGATCGTATTTAAGATACCGTTTGACAAAAGATCACTTAGGTTATTCACATAATTTACCACACGCACCTGAATCTTGCCGTGCGGTCTCTCATCATAGTAGGAAAACGGCAGCTCCTGCAGATGTGCAAACAGATCCTCACGGATCTCATGAATGATGTCCTGTCCGACCTTCGTCATCTGATCGATCTTGAGCCACATACAGACGATCGAATAGATCACGATCAGAAGTGTGTAGATCACAAGCCGGATGATCCCGTTCATATCCTTCTGTGGAATATAACGGTCCATCTCAAGCTGTACAAACTTAGGGATCAGCATTGTCAGTGCTGAAGAACTCAGCATCAGCAGCATGATAATAAACATTTTGCCAAAGTACGGCTTCACATATCCGCCCAGTCGTTTCAACTGTTTTATGTCAAAGTGGTCTTCTAAGGCTTCATCCACATCATAACGATTTCTAGCCATCTATTTTCACACTCCTTTCTGAATTATACCGCCATCTCCGGATACTGGTGATGGTAAACGGTCGCATAATATCCGTTCTTTGCCAGAAGCTCCTCATGCGTTCCCTGCTCAATGATCCGTCCGTTATCCAGGACAAGGATCTTGTCGGCATTGCGGATGGAGGAGATACGGTAAGCAATGATAAATGTCGTACAACTGTGGTTGATGTTATCAAGCTGCTTCTGAATATAGCTCTCCGTCTCCATGTCCACCGCCGAGGTGGTATCGTCAAGCACAAGGATCGCCGGATCCTTCAGAAGTGCTCTCGCCAGAGAAATACGCTGCTTCTGTCCACCGGACAGACCAACGCCGCGCTCACCGACGATGGTATCATAGCCGTCCGGAAGCTCCTTAATAAACAGATTGGCATCTGCCATCTTTGCCACTTCCTTGACGCGTTCAAAGCTGCAGTCCGGCTGACCATATGCGATATTGCCCTCGATGGTATCCGAAAAAAGAAACACATCCTGCATCGCAATACCGATATTATCACGCAGCTCATACATGTCGTAATCCTTTACATTGATGCCATCGACAAGCACCTCGCCGTCCGTTGCATCAAAGAAACGGCACAGAAGATTGATCACTGTTGACTTTCCGGCACCGGTCGTACCAATGATACCGACCGTCTGTCCCTTGTCAACCGTAAAGCTGATATCCTGAAGAATATCTTCATCGTCCGCACGATAAGAAACATCCTTAAACTCCACGATTCCGTCCAGCTTTCTGTGATGCGTCGGACGCGCCGGTTTCTTAACATCCGGCTCTGCCATGTATGTATTGTAAATCTTCTCTACTGATGTAGTAAATCTCTGTACGTCGTTGATCCACCAGCCTGCCATACGAAGAGGCTGTGTCAGCATCCACAGATATCCGTTGATCGTAACGAAATTACCCATCGTGATCTCACCCCGGATCACCATCCAGCCACCGACAAGCATCAGCACGATCGTCAGCAGATTGGACCAGAGCTCAAATAACGGTACATAACGGCGCCAGATCTTTGCCGCACCAAGCTCGGCATCACGGTATCCGTCGTTCTCAACCGCAAACTTCTCCATCTCGTAGTCTTCCTTGGCAAACGCCTTCACGACACGATTGCCACTGATATTTTCCTGTACATAGGTATTGAGGCTGGAGAATGCCTGACGGCAGCGCCCGAACGCCGGATGCACATTTTTCGACTGGCTCATCGTTGTCAGTGCCGTCAGCGGAATTGCCGGAAGCATGCACAGTGCCAGCTTCCAGTCGGTCTTAAAGATCATCAGAAGCGCAAATACAAAATAAAGGATATTCTCATATACAATATAGATGACATACGCCACAAAATGACGGATTGCATCCATATCGCCGGTCTGACGGCTCATCAGATCTCCGGTGCGGTTCTTATTATAGAAAGCAAAATCCTCCTGCAACAGCTTGCGATACACCTTGTCGCGCATGCTGTACAGGACGCCCTGAGAGCTCACCTCAAAAAGAACCTGCGAAAAGAAACGGCAAAGTCCCTTCACAATGATCGTTCCGAGCAAAAAGGCGATCAGATACGGCAGCATCCCGGTCTTTCCTCCACTGATGACATCATCGACGATCATACCGGAAATATACGGGTTGACCAGAGATGCTATGGCGAGGATCGTCACAAGCACAAGCCCCCAGAACATCTTCCACTTATATTGCCGCAAAAAGCTGTAAAACCATTGTATTGGGGTCATTTTAAGCTACCTCCTTTTTCTTTTCATTATCTTTTTTTTGCAGTGAAAATTAGTGTAGCATGGAGGCTCAAGGTATGCTATAATGAATCTTGAAAAAAACTGAAAAAATCTATCATATTATTCATGATCATTTGTAACATTTTTATGAACAGACACCGATAAACATTGCACTTACATATTATAAGGAGTCAAATTCATGGAACCAATAAATAAAAAAAATGTATTTTTTCAATACATTGACCGGCTGAACACTCCCCTGGAAGTATTTATTCTGCAGGAAAGTGATACGAGTACCGGTGTCGGACCCCACTGGCATTATTACCTGGAAATGCTTTATGTCCTCCACGGCGAGCTTAAGGCACAGTGTGATAATGATTTTTATATCCTGCATCCCGGGGATCTGATCCTGTTTTATCCGCAGGCAGTCCATTCGATGCACCGCGCACCGGATTATACGGGAGAGGTTCACTATTTTGTGATCATGATCGATCTGAACTTCTTAAATATTACAAACGAGTACCGCACCCGTTTCTCCAAGCTGTTCCGGATCGCCTACCAGCAGAATCCCGATTATATCCACTTCCGCCGCCACGAACTGCAGGAGCTGCCGATCTTACAGCTTCTCACGCACAGTCTCGAGGAGAAGCGCCGGCACGACTACGGCTATGACGTATTGATCTGTTCAGATATCGCTTCGATCCTGACCTACCTGATGCGCTGTCTCAAGCAGAAGGGCGTCGATACCGACACGATCATTACTGCGCCGGATGACTACGATGCCTCAATCTATTCCATTTCCAAATATATTGAGCAGCACTGCGGAGAGCCGCTTCGTGTACATGAGCTTGCGCAGATGTGCGGTATGAGTTACTCGTATTTTGCGAAGCTTTTCCGGGAAACCTACAATCAGTCCTGCAAGGAATATATTGAATTTACCCGCATTAACAAAGCGGCGGATCTGTTGCTTTTCACAAACCAGGATCTGACGTATATCAGCCAGGAGACCGGCTTTGCCGACTGCAGTCACCTGATCCGCACCTTCAAAAAGTGGAAGGGAATGACACCAAAGCAGTGGAAGAAATCGCTGAAATAGGCATTTTTTCATCCGGAAACAGGCATTTTGCTGCTTAATAGAAATATAAGAAACTTTTTAGTTTCTTTCATGAGGTTTTGTGGTACAATCTATGGAAAGGAAATGAAATGAACTACTGGAATAATTTTATTGGTCATCTGCGGACGATCCTTCATCACAAGAAGCTTGTCCGCCACTACTGCTTTAAAGCCGGGCTTTACAAACAGGGTATCATGCATGACTGGTCCAAATATTCCCCAACCGAGTTTATTCAGGGAGTAAAGTATTATCAGGGTGGAAAACGAAGTCCCAATTACGGCGAGAAAATAGCAAAGGGCTATTCCTCCGCCTGGCTTCATCACAAGGGACGGAACCGTCATCATTTTGAATACTGGATCGATATGGCGATCGACCCGCACGAAGGACTTCAGGGCATGCCGATGCCAACCCGCTATATTATAGAGATGTTCTGCGACCGCATCGCCGCCAGTCAGAATTATAACCGTGACAATTACGATGACTCTTTCCCCCTTGCTTATTATGAAAAAAACAAAGACCACTACCCGCTGCATCCGGATGCGAGAGCATTGCTGGAGAAACTGCTGCATATGCTGGCAGAGGAGGGCGAGGAGACAACTTTCGCCTATATCCGCAGGGAAGTGGACTGGAAGCATTCACCTAAGCATTAGCTTCCATAGAAAGGATTGTTATGAACAAAATCATCACCACATTTTTACGAAAGTACAAATACATGATCCTTGTATTGTATTTTCCGATTTATATGCTTTGGTTCTCCTGGCTCGAACGACGTGACCTTTCACATTTTACAATAATTCATTGTAAGCTGGATGATATGATCCCGTTCTGCGAGCTGTTTGCCATCCCGTATTTTCTGTGGTTTTTATATGTGGCTGTTTCGTTGCTCTTTCTGTTTTTACAGTCAGAGCACATGTCCGACTTTTATCGGTGCAGCGCGGTGCTGATGCTTGGCATGACAACATGTCTGATCATTTACACGATCTTTCCGAATGCACAGCCGCTTCGCCCGGAAATCTTTCCGCGAGACAATTTTCTGACAGGGATCGTTGCCGGCTTGTATCAGGGCGACACTCCGACGAACGTCTGCCCGAGCATTCACGTGTACAACTCCATTGCGATCCACATGGCACTGTCACAGAGCCACGCACTGCGGGAACACAAGGGCATCCGCACCGGTTCGCTTGTGCTGTGCATCCTGATCTGCCTGTCCACCATGTTCTTAAAGCAGCATTCGATCATTGATGTGGGCTGTGCGATCCTGTTATATATCTTTTATTATATGATCGTGTACCGTTCTGAATTTTTCGCATTAAAGCGTCAGGTTCCGGCACGCACACCGTCCAAAACAAACTGTTAAAGAAAACCGACATCGCATTCTGCATTTTAATCGATCGGTGCACAGGCATCCATCAGCCATTCTGCCTCGTTGCGGTCAAGATACGGTGAGATCGTATCGTAGACCTTCTCATGATATTCGTTCAAAAGCTGCTTGTCCTGCTGTGTCATCTGCGACGGATCGATCGCATCACGCTCAAACGGTGCCAGCGTCAACGCCTCAAAGCCGAGGAACTGTCCAAATTCATTCTGCTCCTTCTCCACGCAGAGGAGCAGATTCTCCAGACGGATACCAAACTTCCCCTCCAGATAAACTCCCGGTTCATCCGAGGTGATCATGCCCGGCTGCAGCTCAACATTGCCGTCCGGCTGAGCCACGATCCGGTAACGGATCGCATTCGGTCCCTCATGAACATTTAACAGACAGCCCACTCCATGTCCGGTTCCATGATTGAAATCGCAGCCCATATCCCACAACGGCTGTCTTGCAAGAATATCGAGTGCTACACCGCTGCAACCCTTTTTGAACTTGGCCGCGGCAAGACGAAGATTACCGCAGAGCACTGCCGTATAATATTTCTTCTCCTCCGGCGTTGCCTCCTGTCCAAGAAGGATCGTCCGTGTCACATCTGTAGTTCCCTGCAGATAATGTCCACCGGTGTCTAACAGCAAAAATCCCTCTGTCAGAATTCTGGCATCCGTCTCCTCCGTTGCGCTGTAATGCACGATCGCTCCATGCGGACCATACGCCGCGATCGGGTCAAAGCTTGGTCCCATATAATCGCCGACACTGCCACGGAATGCCTCAAGCTGTGCCGCGGCAAGGCGCTCCGTGAGCGGAATCTTCTGGATGTTCTGTTTCAACCAGTACATAAACCGCACAAGTGCAACACCGTCCTTGATATGTGCGATCTTCTCCCCGGCGATCTCCGCCGGATTCTTCACTGCCTTCATCATCTTTGTCGGGCATACAGCATTGACGATCTTGGAATTTTGTGGCACGGAATTGACAAGCTGGTAATTCGCCACATGCATGTCCATCACCACACGGCTTCCCGCCGGTACAGCGGCAAGATAATCATAGATCTCATCATACTCCCGCAGCAACACACTGTCCCTTGCAAGCTCCTGACGAAGCCTTGTACTGAAAGCACTCTTGTTTGCAAAAAGGATCCTCTCTAACGGCTTGATCACCAGATAACTAAGCACAACCGGGCAACAGTGGATGTCCTCACCGCGGATATTGAGTGCCCATGCGATATCGTCTAATGATGTGATCACAAGCATATCTGCCTTGCGCGTATCCAGCCATTTACAAATGGCATCCAGCTTCTCTCCACGTTCTACACCTGTATACTGCGTACTCAGGCTGTACGCCGGCTTTGCCTCCAGCCACGGACGGTTATACCAGACAGCACCCACCAGATCAAACTCCGTCACAAGGCGTGCTCCCTTGCTCTCCACAATCTTTTTGAGTTGCAGCGCATAAAACGCATCCACCATACGTCCGTCAAAACCAAGACACTGCCCCGGCTGAATATGCTGCGCAATGTATTCAAAGATCTTCGGCACACCCGGCTCACCTATGCGGTACAGCGTGATCCCGCTTCCGGCAAGCTGTGCTTCCGCCTGCAGAAAATATCTGCCGTCCGTCCAGAGCCCCGCCTCTGTTGCGCTCACAAGCAAACTTCCCGCAGATCCGGTAAAGCCGGACATATATTCTCTGCACTTAAAATAATCTGCCACATACTCCGAGCCATGAAAATCATTGGTCGGTATATAATAATAATCAATTCCATCCTGCTGCATCAGATTTCGTAATACAGCGATTTTTTCAGTTACCTTCATCGTTTCTCCACCTTTCTATACGATTAACAAATTCTTAAAGCGCAATGCGCAACAGATGCAAAGCATCCGGATATCAGAATGATTATATCACTTCTATCCTTTTAGTATGTTGCTAAGCTCCGCAAACTGCTCCAGTGACAGCGCCTCTCCGCGGATCGTCCCGGAAAGTCCCATCTTTTCCAGTGCTTCCGCTGTCTGCTGCTTTGTGACCGGCAGACCGGCATCGTTTCCAAGTCCGTTCTGCAGTGTCTTGCGCCTCTGATTAAACGAAGCACGGATCACACGGAAGAAGAACTTCTCGTCCACAACATTCACCGGCGGCTGCTCATGACAGGTCAGCCGGATCACCGCAGATCCCACCTTCGGACGCGGCATAAAACAGTTCGGCGGCACATTTGCCGTAATCTCTGCCCTTGAGTAATACTGCACGGCAAGCGACAGGGCACCGTAATCCTTTGTCCCCGGACCTGCCTGCATCCGTTCGGCAACCTCTTTCTGCACCATGACCGTCACACTCGCAAGCGGAACATGGCTCTCAAATAACGCCATAATGATCGGTGTTGTTATATAGTATGGCAGATTTGCCACCACCTTAATCGGTTTGCCGTCATTATATTCCTCGGCAATCTTTCCGATATCAAGCTTTAAAATATCCTCATTGACCACCGTCACATTATCATATTCCTTCAGGGTATCTGCGAGGATCGGCAGAAGATTCTTGTCGATCTCCACCGCCATCACTCTGCCTGCATGCTCGCACAGATACTGCGTCATCGTGCCGATACCCGGTCCGATCTCCAGTACAAAATCATCCTTTGTAATATTGGAGGATTCCACGATGCGCTCCAGCACATGGGTATCGATCAGAAAGTTCTGTCCAAATTTCTTTTGAAAATGGAAATCATATTTTTGTAAAACTTCGATGGTATTCTGCGGATTACCTAATGTTGCCATAACTACCCCCTTATTCTGTACATTCTGCGCGCGTTCTGTTCCGTCACACGGATGACTTCCTCTCTGCTGATCCCTTTGATCTGCGCAATGGCATCCACCACATGTGTCAGCTGTCTCGAATCATTTCGTTTGCCGCGGTTCGGCACCGGCGTCAGATACGGTGAATCCGTCTCAAGCACAAGCTGCTCCAGAGGTGCTTCCTTCACAACCTCCACCAGCTTTCTGCCGTTTTTAAATGTAACAACGCCGCCGATTCCCAAGTAGAAGCCCTTCTTCAGATAAATGCGTGCCAATTCGACCGAATACGAAAAGCAGTGGATCACACCGCCCTGTGACCAGTCGCAGTGCTCCTCCATGATCTCCAGCGTGTCCTGCGCCGCATCACGGCTGTGAATGATCACCGGCATCTTCATTTCCTTTGCTGCCTCAAGCTGTCTGATGAACCACTCCTTCTGTACCTGCCTTGTCGGGTCCTCGTAATAATAGTCGAGTCCGATCTCACCGACCGCCACGATCTTCGGCTCTTTTGTCAGCTCCTTTAACCACTCCACCGTCTCCGGCGTCATATGCTCCACATCCTCCGGATGCACGCCCACAGCACCGTACACGAAATCATATTGTCTGCTGAGTGCCACGGCATCCTTCGTGGACGAAATGCTCGCACCAACCTCCACGATCGTGCCGACACCGGCATCCTTCATGGACGCAAGCAGCTCGTCCCGGTCCTGCGCAAAGGCTTCATCCATATAATGTGCATGTGTATCAAAAATCATCACTTTCACCATGCCTTTTCCTGATTGTCCATCGGGGAACATAAATACAAATGTTAATCACTCAGGCTTCGCGCACCGATTATTCGATTGCGTCCATAATATTTCTTATGTCTCAGAGAGATGAATATAGATTTTTGCCTCAGGATACTTGATGAAACCGTGAAACTGTGACACCCAAATTGACGCAGATCAGTAGGATTTCCGGAAAGTCTTTGCTTTGCAATGTTTCGATGAATACGTGTCTGGACGACTGAGCCTCCGGGTGGAATCAGCTATTTCGACCGGCACGCTCTCGCTACAATGCGCTACGCAGCACTACATAGCATCCTACAAAACAGGATGCAAGTAGTGGCGAGCGCAAGTGCCTTACGAAACACCCGAATTCCACCCGGAGGCGAATACGGGAAGACACGTTTATCGAACATCGAAACAGCAAAGCAATTAGACTTTCCGAAATCCGTAAGTGACAAGACAATTTGGTTGTCACCAGTTCACGGTTATTCAAAAAACTAAGGCAAAAATCATATATACACTGCGGACATAAGAAATATTATGGGCGCAGTTATATGTTCCATGCGCGAAGCCTGAGTGATTAACAGAAATATCCCCGATGTCTGCAATATATCATACCACAGATTATCGGGGACGTCATTGTCAAACTCCGTTCTTATTTAGAAAAACAGGAAAAATACCAATGTATCAATAATAAATACCGGAATCAGGCAGCTTACAGACCATGCCATATATCCAAAGAAGGAAGGCATCTTGATTCCGTTTTCCTCGGCGATGGAACGAACCATGAAGTTCGGTGCATTACCAATGTATGTGTTCGCTCCCATGAATACAGCACCACAGGAGATCGCCATCAGGAAGATCTTCGGGATCGTTCCGTCTAATACCTTTACCATGCTTCCACCGGTCAGTGCAGAATGTACTGCCGTTGTGAAGAATACCAGATAGGTCGGTGTATTGTCCAAAAAGCTGGACAGGAAACCGGTCATCCAGAAGAACTGCCAAGGCTCCTTGATACCAAGATCTGCGCCTCTCGCCTTCAGGATCAGAAGTGCCGGGATCATCGTAATGAAGATACCGATGAAAAGTACGGCAACCTCCTGGATCGCATCCCATGTGAAATGATTCTCTTCGCGGACTTCCTTCTTCGTTGTGCGGAGGGAAAGGAAAGCGGCGATCAATATCATTGCCATCTCAAGAATGGATGCATAGCCAAGCTCAACCTCACCATAGAAATGAATGCCCTTCGCAAAGAAAGGTACCTTCTGTGGAAGTACACCACTCAGAATAACGGCTGCCACGATCACGATCATAAAGAAAATGTTGTGTGCACCTGCAAGATGAAGTTTTTTCTTTTCTTTTGATGTCTCCGGCTTCAGACCGTCAGCCAGATCCTTCTTATAGGCATTATTATCGATGATGAAAAACAGTATCAATAAAATTGCGACATTCAAAAGCATAACCGGCAGCAGATTCAGACTCCAGAAGAATCCAACGCCATTATTAAATCCCATCAACAGTGGCGGATCACCGACAGGAGTCAGACATCCACCGATATTGGATACCAGGAAAATGAAGAATATCACGATCTGTGCCTTGCGCTGACGCCACTTGTTGGCACGGATCAGCGGACGGATCATAACCATACTGGCACCCGTTGTACCGATCCATCCTGCAAGTACAGTACCAATCAGCAGTAACAGTACATTTAGCTTCGGTGTGCCGACCAGATCTCCCTCGAGTACAATATTACCTGCCACACAGAACAGACCAAATAACAAAACGATAAATCCAAGATAATCACCGATAATGGATTCTAACACCTGCTCCCATGCTGTTCCTGCACCGATAAAGGTTGCAAAAGGAACAATAAATACAAGTGACCAGAAGATAACCACTGCCGGTTTCCATTTCTCCCACCATTCGCCTACAATAAGAGGACAAATTGCAATACACAAAAGCATTCCAACAAATGGGATGCAATATGTAAGTGACAAAGTTTTTCCAACGTTCTCGGCTCCCGACTCCGCAGCAAATGCTACCGAAGAGTTTGCCAGCATAGCACATAATACCAGTGCAACACCCCATACCGCAGATTTCAGTTTTTTCATAATCTACGCCTCCGTTTTCATCATATAATTTTGCGTAAAGAAACACGGCAGAAAACAAACTGCTTCATTTTCCACCGCGCACATTTTAACATATTATCTCTCAAAATATCTACTATTTTTAATAAGAAATCATATTTTCTTTTGTGCAAATAGTCTATAATTAGTTCTTTTTAGAACCTTGTCGATTTAACTTTTCGTTTTCACTCAGACTGACACGAAAAAACCGCTTCATTAGCTGTGCTCCGTCAAACGGGATCAGCGGATATAAATAGTTTCGTCCGTTGATCGTTCGCGTACAGAGTGGTGTCACGATCAGGATGACTGTCCCTGCGAGAAAGCCCCAGCCACCGAAGATTCCGGTCAGGATCAGAAGCTGGATACGCATAAATTTGATTGCATAGCCAAGCTCCATGTTGCTCTGGCTGTAATTGGCAATCGCCACAAACGCCATATAAAGCATGATCTCGGAATTAAACCAGCCGGACTTAACCGTATAATCACCAAAAACGATACCTGCAATGATACTGAGCGGCGTGTTTAACATATTCGGCGTATTGACCGCCGCCATCCTCAGTCCATCGATCGCCACCTCCAGGATCAGAAGCTGCGCCACCGGCGGAATATACATCGGATCCTGTATCTTGATAAACTCGAACGAGTGCGGTACCCAGTCCGGATGCTGCATCAGCAGGATAAAAAACGGTGTCAGGAAAATAGACACAACATTGATGATAAACCGGCTGAAACGCAGATAGGTACCGGTTAACGGCGGAAAATAATAATCATTGGCATCCTCAATAATCTCAAACAGAGATGTCGGAAGGATCATCGCCGCCGATGAATTATCACAGAGTATGACAATGCTGCCCTCGAGCAGACAGGCCGCTGTCGTATCCGGTCTCTCGGTAAACTTAAACTTCGGAAACGGATTGATCCAGCCCTTTTTGAAAATACATTCGCCAAGACTTTCCTGATTCATCGTCAGCGAATCCACATCAATTCCCTTAAGCCGCTTTTGCACCTCCCGGAGTACGCCGGGATTCACTCTGTTTTGCATATAACAGATCGCAACGTCCGTTTTAGAGCTTCGCCCGACATCAACCAGTTCAAAGGACAGATCCGTATCACGGATCCGCCGTCTTATCAATGCCATATTCGGGATCAGCGATTCAATAAAGCCGTCTCTTGATCCACGCAGCACCTTATCCTTGTCCGGCTCGTCCACACTGCGGCTCGGATATTCCCTGAAATCGAGCGCCAGAATAATGTCGTAGCCCTCCACCATCAGACAGCTCATTCCGGAAAGCACCGACTTTACAAACATTTCCTGATCTGCGACCTTCATCAGATCCAGATACGGAATCTGCTGCTGCAGAAATCCCGCAAAATCCTCCGGCATCTGTTCCTCGGTGATCTTGTAGAAAAACTCCATCACCTTCTCGGAAACCTCACCCTTTAAAAATCCGTCGACCGTATAAAATGCCGCCTGTTTTCCGCCGATCATGAAACGGCGCCGGATCAGGTCAAAGCTGTCCTCGATCCGAAGAAGCTGCTTTGCCGCCTCATCCCGCTGTTCAAACGTTCCCTGAAATATGTCTGTCATACGAACCCTCATTTCTAAACTACTCGTTATTATTGAATAATACCGTCTATTCGATTCACTGTTATTTCCGTTACAAACAAATATTTTGCACACAGTTTCGTTTCTTTCCAAAATAGTATGTTCATTTTTCCGGAAATTAACACAGTGCTTTTACAGAATACTTGCGGATCCGATTTGAAATACATATAATAGAGAAAAGAACTTCGGAAAAGGAGGCTGCGCCCATGTCCATCTGCGATAACGACATCATTCTTTTTCATCAGGCATGCCGCGAGATCATCAACCGGGAACGCGCGTCCATGGGCATCGGCACACTGTCCGAAAAAACGGTCCATGCCGTTCTGAAGAGATTCTACGAGCCTGACCCGGAGCATCAGGAAATCCCTGTCGAAAATTTCATTGCCGACATCCTGCGTGACGGCGAGATCATTGAGATCCAGACGCGTGGTTTTAACAAGCTGCGCCGTAAGCTGGACACCTTCTTAAAGTATTATCCGGTCACGATCGTTTATCCGATCATACATACCAAATGGCTCTACTGGATCAATGAAGAAACAGGGGAACTCTCCCCGAAGAGAAAGTCCCCCAAAACAGGAACATTTTACGATGCTGTTCCCGAACTGTATAAAATTAAAATGTATCTGGACAATCCAAATCTGCACCTGTGTCTGGTGCTGATCGACGCCGATGAATACCGCCTGCTCAACGGCTGGAGCCGTGACCGCAAGAAGGGATCCTCCCGTTTTGACCGCATTCCGGTAGAGCTTGTGGACGAATTATATATCGGCGGTCCTGCCGATTATCGTCTCTTTGTCCCTGAGGGACTTCCCGAAAATTACACCTCGAAAGATTTTGCAAAAGCCACTCACATTCCGGTCGGCTATGCACAGACGCTGCTCGGGATCCTTTACTTTCTGCAGGTTGTGGAACGCACCGGCAAGAGCGGGCGCTCCTACACTTATAGAAATACATTCAAAACCCCTGAGTAATATAATCTCCGGATACGCTGCACGACAGTTTACTCCACCGACCATGCATTTTCGCGATCTTACCTATTTACAGACTTGTCTACTGCTTAGCGCACAGTTTCAATTCCATAGCCCGGGCTTTCAGTTCCTGCGCTGCCTGACGTGGATCGGCAGCCTTCATGATCGCAGAAACCACACAGATCCCGGCGATCGGAATCCCCTCCAGAACATCGATGTTATCCTTATTCAATCCACCAATCGCATTGACTGCGATCGGCACTGCCTCACAGATTTCCCGGAGTGTATCCGTAGAAGTCAGTATTGTCTTAACCTTTGTTGTGGTCGGATAGATCGCTCCAACGCCGAGATAATCCGCACCCTGCTCATACGCCTCCAATGCCTGCGGAACCGTCTTTGTGGTCGCTCCGACAATCTTATCCGGTCCCATCAGCCTTCTCGCATCCGCTACCGGCAGATCGCTCTGTCCCACATGAACACCTTCCGCCCCAACTGCCAGCGCAACATCAACACGGTCATCTATGATCAACGGCACCTGATATTTCAAAGCAATCTCATGAACCCTTGCAGCAAGCTGCAGATATTCCCTGGTCGTTCTTTCCTTTTCGCGCAGCTGCAGAAGCGTTGCCCCTCCGGCAAGCGCCTCCTCCACACGACGCAGAAATTCTTCCTCCGAATATGGAGTGCTGTCTGTTATAAAATATAAACTCGAATTAAATTTACTCATCTCATTTCCTCTCTCATATCACACATAAAGATAATCGTTTAGCACCGGCTGCAGACCACTTCCCGTGATGTCCCGATACATCTTGTCAAGACTCCGGTTATCGTCGATCTCAAACTGCTCATCGCCCTGTGTTCCCTCCGCCTCCGTTCCGTTGTATTTGCTTTCGTGATCGCCAATTCCGGTGGAAACGCCGGCAGAAACCTTTGTTGCGGCAATCTTGACAATGCCATTGCGGAATGCGGCGCTCTCTCTGGATGAAACAGTGATTCCCACAAACGGCAGAAAAATACGGTATGCACAAATGATCTGACAAAGCTGCTTTTCATGAACATCCAGCGGATTGATCTTATCATTATTGATGATCGGACGAAGTCTTGGACAAGATAATGACATTTCCGCATGAGGATATTTTCGCTGCAGGAAATACACATGCAATGCACTTGCCAACGCATCCTTACGGAAATCCGACAGTCCGAGAAGTGCCGAAAAAGCTACGCCTCGCATGCCTCCGCGAAGCGCTCGCTCCTGTGCATCAAAACGATACGGCCAGACGCGTTTGTGCCCTAACAAATGCAGTGTTTCGTACTTATCCGCATCGTAGGTTTCCTGAAATACCGTCACATAATCGGCACCGCATTCATGAAGATAACGGTATTCGTCTGTGTTGACCGGATATATCTCCAGTCCGACCATGCGGAAATATTTCCGTGCCAGCCGGCATGCCTCGCCAATATATTTGACATCACTCTGTCCACGGCTCTCGCCGGTCAGAATCAGAATTTCTTCCATTCCGGAGTCAGCGATCACCTTCATTTCCTTCTCGATCTGCTCCATTGAAAGCTTCATGCGGTGAATATCATTGTAGCAGTTAAATCCGCAGTATACACAGTAGTTTTCGCAGTAATTGGCAATATAAAGCGGCGTAAAAAGATAGACTGTATTGCCAAAATGTTTGCTTGTCTCCCGGCGCGCACGCTGTGCCATCTGCTCCAGAAACGGCTCTGCTGCCGGCGATAAAAGAGCCTTGAAATCCTCGATCGAACATGTCTCATGCTCAAGCGCTGTTTTCACATCCTTCGCCGTGTAACCACTGTAATCAAATGCATTTACCTGCGACATTACCTTGTCACGCACGTCCGACTCGATAACCTCCATTCCCGGAAGGTATTCCATATGATCCTTTCTGGAAGAAGGATCATTTTCCAATTGATGTTTTTTGGCAAGCGCTGACTCTGAAAGACTTTCTGCGTCAATAAAAAATTGATTTTCCATGATCGACCTCCTAATCCCGTAAAAATCCGGTCAACGGATCGGATGCAGATGCACCTCGGGTCAGCACACGTCCAACACCGGCCAGATACGCCCTGCGGCCGGCTTCGATCGCACTCTTAAATGCAGATGCCATCATCGGAAGATCACCGGCGGTGGCAAGTGCTGTGTTCGCCATGATCGCAGCCGCTCCCATCTCCATTGCTTCGCACGCCTGGGATGGCCGCCCGATACCGGCATCCACAATGATCGGAAGATCGATCTCATCGATCAGGATCTGAATAAATTCTTTGGTTGCCAATCCTTTATTGGAACCGATCGGCGACGCCAGCGGCATGATTGATGCAGCTCCGGCATTGACAAGATCCCGGGCCACATTCAGATCCGGATACATATACGGCATAACAACAAAACCTTCCTTTGCCAGAATCTCTGTCGCCTTGATCGTCTCCTCATTGTCAGGAAGAAGATATTTAGAATCACGCATGATCTCAATCTTAACAAAGTCCCCACAGCCAAGTTCTCTTGCAAGACGTGCGATCCTGACTGCCTCCTCCGCATTTCTGGCACCGCTTGTGTTCGGAAGAAGCGTTACATTTTCCGGAATATAATCGAGTATATTTTCCTGCTCCTTCGTATTCGCACGGCGAACCGCCAACGTAATGATCTGTGCTCCGGCATCCTTCACTGCAGCTTCGATCAGCTTCATGGAATACTTTCCGGAACCGAGAATAAAACGCGATTCAAATTCATGACCTCCAATGATCAGTTTATCGTTATTCATAATTATCTCCATTTCTCTCCGCCTGCCGGCTTTGAACCGCAGGCTCTCATTATTGTTTCTTTTATTCAATTTCATTTGCTAAAAGCCGCAGGATCGTGTGCGCTTCATGTGCCGCACAGACCATGACCCTGGCGCAGACAAGACCGATACCGTCATTCACATCACTGACCGTATCCCCGCACAGATAAAACCGGCCGGTGATCCGGCGTGTCTGAATCGTATTGGGACTTCCAAAACCTGCCATTCCGGATCCTGCGACAAGATATTTCTCCGGCATGTTCTCCAACACAAAATTGACGAGCATCGCCTTCGCTTCCGGAACATCAAATGCTTCGCAGACAACATCCGCTTCCTGCAAAAGCTCCTGTGCGTTCTCCTCCGAAATGCGGACGGCATGCGTCTCCAGCCGGATAAACGGATTGATCTCCCGCAGATTTTGCGCAAGAGCCTCCGTCTTATTCATACCAAGCTGGGATGCTTTATACTGCTGCCGGTTCAGGTTCGTCACATCTACCCGGTCAAAATCGATCAGGATCAGCTTTCCGATGCCGGCGCGGGCAAGAGCAATGGCAACATTCGAGCCAAGTCCACCCAGACCGCATACCGCAACCACGGCACGACTAAATTTCTCCTGCCGCTCTTTTCCATGACGCGCATTCAGCGCCCCCATCCATTCTTCCTGTGTAAGCATTGATCAGCCCCCTCCCACGAAGCTGACAACCTCTACCGTGTCGCCATCCTCAAATGTCGTTTCCTCATACTGTGCCTTAAATACGATCTCGCCGTTGCGCTCTACTGCAACTCTTTTGGGATTATAATCAGTCGATGCCAGATATTCTGTTACCGTCATACCTGCCACATCCCGGTCTTCCCCGTTGATCTTTACCATGTATTCACCTCCAAAAATAAGTACAAAGCAGCCGCCTTTTCTGCCACGATAACTTCCACGAAAACAAAAAGAAAGCCACCGATTTGGCAGCTTTCTGTGCATACTTTGCTATAAATGTATCAAGCATTCCTACGTTGGCATTATCCAAATCAGGTTCCCGGTCGAAGGTCACACCTTCCTCTCAGCCTGTCCTACAAGCTCCCGTATGATATATAATAACTCCGCCATGCGCCAAAAACGCACACGGATATATGAAAGTGCAAGGATCAGTTGCGAGCTGCTCCTGATCCTCACATTTTTATTATACGTCTTTCCATGTCTGTTTGCAACCACAGATTATCATCCCCGGTCCGGCAGGCTTCTCATCCCCACCCGGACACACTCTGATGCCGGTATATGCTCACCATCAGACCGTACATAAACAATGCTTCCACCACACGTCCGTAATCCATATAGCCCAGAGTTTCCAGCAATGGGATCAAGAGCACCTGATGGTTGCCCGGTGTCAGTGTAAACAGCTCCGCCAGCGCATAAAGCATCTGGCAGACATATAAAAGACCAATTCCTGCTCCCATCAGCTTTCCTGCCGGGTTCGTCTGTCTCCACGCCTTTTTCATCAGCCAGATCGTGAACGCGATCAAAGCAGCCAGCATAAGCAGCGCCGGAAGGATTCCCACATAGCCGATCAGACTTCCCAGATCACCCGCTGCCAGATAAGTAAACAGCGGACTGCTTTCGGTCATCTTTCCTCCCTGCATGGTGCCCTGAAGCCCCTGACGCATTCCCTCGCTCATGCCGATCCATTTCGCACCACGGATCGCCCGTATCGGATACATGATATCTTCCCCCAGAGAAGCGCTTCCTCCAACCTCTTTCCACAATGCAACATACGCTTTTCTCCGTTTTTCCGAAAATAAGAGAAACATTCTGTTCCATCCGGCACTCGTATAATAGGTACTCCATTTGCCCTGGCAGACCACATAAAGATAAAAAGCATGGTATGCCAGTTTGGCTGCCACAAAACACCCTGCCGCTGCCAGAGTCGTTTTCTTCTTCGGAAGCGGAATAACGTTCGCCCAGACCGCCATCACAAACATACTAAAAAGGATAACAGCTAACAGCCAGAAGCCAAAGTTGCTCCAGGCATAGACCCCCGTCTGGGTGTATTCCCAGTCAAATACCAGAAGAAGTGGCAGGATCAAGCCCCCCAAAGACAATGCAAGCTGATGCTTTTCCCCCTTCAGCCAGCTTAAGAGAAGTCCGTAAATTGGGACATATAACCAGTAATAATACCCTGTGTTCCAGCGATTGATCTGTGGCAGCACCCGCATAACCGCTGTCTGAACCGACTCCGGCACAATCCCCCCGGACACTCTTTGTACGATCGGCAGTGCTAAAAATACAACTGCGATCCATCCCGCCGCTTTCTGCAGCTTCATGTACGGAAAATGGGACACTACCACCAAAATTCCTACACTGACGATCAGATTCCCCCAAAATAATATCGTCACTGCAGATTTCGGCTCACCGATCAGCTCACTGAGCACTTCATAATAGTCCTTCTGCATGAAATAACTGAACACCGCACAGACTGCCACAATGAAAATGATTCCGGACAACGGGATCCGGATATTCTTCGGACGATGGATCTCATCCAGCTGTTTCCCCACTTCAACCGGATCGCCCATCTGTTCCACCGCATAACTCTCTGCCTCGTCCGGATCCATCCCCTTTGAGATCTGATACTCCGTCTCATCTTCAATATGATCAATATATTCCTGACTGACCACTTTGCGCACCGGCGCATAATGAAGCTGTTTTGTCAGTTCTTTTAAATATTCTTCCTTTTTCATCCCCATCTGTATCCCCCCTTGCCATGTTCTTCCCTCATTCAAGCGTAAGCTCCATCACATGCATGACTGCAGATGCATACTCTGACCACTCCTCCGTTTTCTTTTTCAACTGCTTTCGCCCCTCGGGGGTGATCCGGTAATAAATCCTCTTCTTCCCGGCAGTTTCCCCCTCATAAGAGGTGAGACATCCGCTTTTCTCCAGCGAATGCAGCAGCGGATACAACGTACCTACCTTAAGTTCAAACACATTGTCTGACTTCTGACGCAATTGATCGATCATCTCATATCCATACATATCTTTCTCCTCCAAAAGCCGTAACAAAAGCATCGCGTTGCTCCCTGATAACAAACTTTTCTCCATACAGATTCTCTCCTTTCTGAAATGTTTTCTGTCACGATCGTTACAAATTATAAACCTTTCCAAATAGTAATATCGACTATCGATATATAGATTATATATCGATAGTCGATATTAGTCAAGCATCTTTTTTATTTCCCTTTTATCTGCATTCCGTTATGCGCAAAAATGCATTGCAAGCCCAAAGCACGCCACTGACGGTCACTGCTTTACCTCACGTCTAAGATGTCCTCTGCCCGCAAACAGACACAAGCCATATACCAGAACCGCGGCAAGCAGGATCTGCCACCATGGCCAGATAAACAGGATTCCTCCGGTACCATCAAAGGCTCCTCCGTCCTGATTCATAATTCTTTCGACCATAAGCCAGCTCGCACCGTAACCTGCCAGCGCACCAATGATAATTCCTAGCAGACAACTGATCCCTTTCTCCAGATAGACCATTTTCTGCATCTGTTTCAGGGACATTCCCGCTGCCCGCAGAAGCCAGAACTCTTTCCGGCGCATCGTAATATTTGCGGCAGTGATGTTGAATATCTGCAGCAGGCAGACGGCAAGAATAAATCCACCGACAGCGAGTCCCGTTTTCCGGACAAGCTCCAGAGAACGGTTTAAAACAACGTTGTCGTCCCCAAACTCCATATCCGCATAGCCGGTATCCCCCACCATCTGTCCAAGCTCATAGGAATTATTCTCCGATTCCTCGTTCCATTTCTTCACATAATCTGCAACATCCTTTTTCGATTTGCGGATGTCCCGGACAAATCCGATCCCCTTGCTGCACTTGCCGTACGGAAGCTCGTCCAGCATGCTCATTCCATATGGCATGCCCCATTTCATCATCGTCTGATCCGCCATGATCAGTCCGGCACCGATGCTGGAGCAGCCATCGATCAGAGCCGAATTATAAGGATCCTCCTTCACGATCGCCAGAATCGGAAAACGAATGACCTTGCCCGCATCGATCGCACATTGCTGCATGGCATATTTCATATTAAAGACGCTGTATCCGCCTCCAAACACAGGTGTATTTTCGTATTTTTCAACCGGATATCCCATTGTAGCAAGGTAAGCAGCTGCCTTTTTCCAATACGCCTTCGCCTTCTTCGTATCGCCGCTGTCCGGCTCTTTTCCCTCTGTTTTCTCCAGCTTCGTAAGCATTTTGTCGAAATCCTTTGTCACCTTATGCTCCGCCTCCGGGCTGATCATTTCGATCGTGTCTCCCACTTTATAGTCCGTGACTCGGGTGTCCTCTGTCGTGGTATTTCCTTCGTCATCCTTCTTGTTATACTGATAATCACACAGGATCACACCGTTTTGCTGAACCATTTTGCGGTAATCCAGTGTTCCATCCACAAGCCGGCTTTTCATCCCCTTCAGATGCTTTTCGTCATATCCGACATCCGAAAAGAAGATAAAGGATCCTTCTTCACGTTCGGGTATATGCGCCGACACATCATTGTTCATCGTAAACATGGAACCTGCCAGGAAGAGTCCCGATTTTTGGACACCGCTGCACCCTGCAATCGTCTTGTTGATCTCCTCTATTTTCTTTTCTGAACAGTCCCCATAGATCTGAACAACCTCCGAGTATTCCTGATGTGTTCCCTGTGTGCTGTTCTCCACCGTCGCATAGGTGCTCTCTATTCCGGAAAAAACCACCGAGAGCAAAAACAAACTGACCGCCACGCCAATGCAAAGATAAATCTGACTGCCCGGATTCCGGGACATATTACGCACGGCATACTCCCATTCTATGCCAAGAAGACGACCAAGCCCGTGGCTTGTTCTGTGTTTCTTCGGCTTTATTTTCTTTCCACTCCCTTTACGAATACCGTATTCTCCCCCTCGCAGGATTTCCTGAATGGAACTTCCTGCTGCCTGTCTCGCCGGCTCTAACAGTGCAAATAACGTCACACCGATACACAGCAGACAACTGTATACAACCGCAGAAGCATAGAAATGAAATTCCACCGGAACGTCCAGCATCAGGCAGTCATTGATCCAGCCCTGACATGCTTTCAAAAGTCCAAAGCCAACACCTGTCCCTAAAATGGTACTGACCAGTGTCAGCAAAATCCCTTCCGTTCCGAGCATACAGTACAGCTGTCCCCTCGACATGCCGACACAGCGAAGCACGCCGTATTCCTTCATCCGCTCCAGCACCGGAAGCATCATGGTATTGCGGATCACAAGCATGGCAAAGGAAGCAAACAAGGCTCCGATCAGGGCGATCAGGGCATTCCCCGCTGCCTGATTCATGGAATCAATATCATCACCCTGCCCCAGGTGTGCCGCGATCTCTGCATCAATATAAACCCGATACCCGGTCGCTTCTTCCACCTTTTCCTTGCAGCTCTTCAGATCACTCCGGTCTGCTGCCGCAAAGTAAAGCTCCATCGAAACTGTTTTATTCTTCCCCTGATATCCCCACTCATCACCGTCTGCACTGTCACTTTCCACATATATCTTGTCCAGGTATGTCTTGCGGACCTCCGGCAGTGCCTCAAGCTTTTTCTGCATTGACGTGTACTGCTCCGGCGTCCATTCTTCGTCACCGTCAATACTGTCTCTGTTCAGCGGCATCTCCGTGATCCAGAGCTCACAGTCCTTATTGTGCTTCATGGCAGTTTCATAACCGTAATTCATGATCGTCATACCCACTGTAATACTGCAAAAGCACAGAATAACAGAAATCGTGATCGCCATGATCGAATACAGTGTCTGCAGCCGGTGCTTATTGCGGTAACGTAAGGAAAGCGTGACATAATACCCCAGCCTATTCATGCGCATCCCTCCCATCCATTGCAGAAACGTCAGAGGACAGTGCATGCTTCACCTTCGCATCAGAGATCAGCACACCATCGGATAATGTGATGACACGGTCTGCCATCGAAGCGATTGCCGGATCATGTGTGACAACGATCAATGTCAGGCAAAACTCCTCCACGGACCGCTTCAACAACGACATAACCTCCAGCCCGTTCTGGTGATCCAGATTACCGGTCGGCTCATCCGCCAGCAGCAGACTCGGACGATTGGCAAGCGCTCTCCCGATCGCCACTCTCTGCTTCTGGCCTCCGGAAAGCTCCTCCGGCAGATGATACCGTCTGTCTGTAAGACCGAGAATTTTCAAGAGCTGTTCCAGATACTGCGGATCCATCCGCTTACCATCCAGTCTCACCGGCATCTGTATATTCTCCTCCACATTGAGCACCGGCACCAGATTGTACTCCTGAAATACAAAGCCGATCTTCCTGCGCCGGAACACGGAGCGCTTTGCCTCTCGCTGTCCCAGAACGCTCTCCCCCTCCAGAAAAACGCTTCCCTCCTGCGGCTCATCCATCGTGCCAAGCAGATGAAGCAGCGTGGATTTGCCGGAGCCGCTGGCTCCTGTGATCGCAACAAATTCCCCCTTCTCGACCGAAAAGCTCACATGATCCAGTGCGGTCAGTGTATTATCCTTTTTCCCGTAGATCCTTGTCAGATCCTTAACCTCCAAAAATGCCATACAATCCCCCTCCTCGAATACAATGCAAAAGTCTTGCATTCTGATTTTTTGTGCGCACAATATTTCTTACTCTCCCATCATAACATGACATTCTTACAATCCGGTGAATGTCTGTCTTACAATTTTGTCATTTTTCTCAGAAATGTGGGCTTCTTGAAAAACTAGAATTTTTAAAGGAACTACCTCCAAAAAAACTCTATTATTTTTTTTGCAAATATTATAGAATAGAAATGTACCAAAAAAAATATATATTATAGTTTAGTTTATAGTACATTCTTGCAGAGTGCAATTGCATACTTTTTATATAAAATACAATTTATCATCAATTACCAGCATTATGAAATGAAAAGGAATGAATCGGAATGGAAACAATACAGATCAAAGCACCTCAAAACCCGGATGATGACTCGTTTACCCGGACTCGCTGCATCGAGACACCAAGCCCAACCGCCAAGAGTACATTTTTTTATGTGCAGGAGGCCGGCATGCTCAAAATGTCCGCAGAACAAGTCTCTGAACGTCAGAACATGCACTCCTATCTTATTGTATGTGTCCTGTCCGGAGAGGGTTATTTTACGTTTCGCGGGAAGCGTACCCATGCCTCTGCCGGTGCCTGTTTCTTCATTGACTGCATGGAACCCTACTCGCACGAAAGCTCCAGAGACTTCCCATGGCAGCTTATATGGGTGCATTTTAACGGAGCTACCTCAAAGCAATATTATCAATATTTCACAAAGAATTTTCCGAATTTATTCTATCCGGTCAGCATTGACAGGGTCGGAGATTTTCTTCGCAAGATCATATTAAACACGCAGCTTAAGACCTCTTACTACGAGGCTTCCAACTCCGGACTGATCGCATCGCTCCTCACCGAGATGATCACGATTCCGAAGACTTCACGGCGCAAGCGTGCTTCCCGCACCTCCATGGATGAGAAGCTGGACGAGATCCTGCATTATCTGCAGACCCACTTCACTGAGAACATCACGCTGGAAGATCTATCGGAGATGTTCTACATATCGAAGTATTATTTGAGCCGCGAGTTCAAGAAAAAGTACGGCGAGGGCATCAACTCCTGCATTAACCTGTTCCGGATCAACCGGGGCAAGGAGCTGCTCCGCTTCACAGACAAGTCCATTCATGAGATCAGCGAAATGTGCGGGATCCCGGATACCAATTACTTTATCAAGCTGTTCAAATCGGCGGAGAATATGACACCGTCCGAATACAGACAGAAATGGAAAGGATAATATTATACCGGGGGCTGTCAATCATTCCCGGGTATAGAAACGAGCTTGTGAAATAAATCCCAATTAAAAACACCCGAACCGGCAACTTATCGGTTCAGGTGTTTTTTTAACTTTTTTTCAAAACGCTGCTTTACTGATACTGCACTGCAATCACCGTATCTGCTTTATCCAGTTTCTTTTCCGGCAGCTTAATGATCACTTTCTTACCGGTCACATTATATTTTAATTTCTTTCCATTCTGTAATAAATATACTTTTTTGACCTTTTTTCCTGCATATTTCTTTGTCACAAGCTTCTGATCCTTCGACCATTTCATCACATGTGCATAGATCACATTATCCTTTCGGGTGTATCTTCCCCAGGACGGCTTCTTTGCAAATGGCGTTCCGGAGGTTCCGTAAATACTGTCACCATATCGATTCATCCAGTTGCCAATGCCCTTCAGGATCTTCTTGCTGCCGGCGGTTATGGTTCCATCTCCCTTAGGACCTATATTGAGCAGATAATTGCCATCCTTGGATGCCACCTCGACCAGATCCTGAATCATATAGCGCACATTGTAATAGGATTTTTCACAGTCCTTTTTGTATCCCCAGGCGTTGTTCATCGTCTGGCAGGTTTCCCACGGTCTGGACAGTGCCTTTTCCGGAATGCTCTGCTCCGGACATTCAAAATCTCCAAGTCCAAAGCTTCTGCACACGCGTTCATTCACGATAATGTCCGATTTAAGGGACTTCATATACTGATACAGATCCTGTCCGTCCTGCTTTGTCCACCATTTCTTCAGGGTCGGATTGTCCTTCTTATAGGTCCAGTCTCCATCAAACCACATGATTTCCGGATCATAGGTATCAACCAGCTCCTTTAGCTGTGCTTTCATATCAGCAATATATGCGGTACGCGCCTCCCAGGATGCCATCTTCGTAAAATCTCCCTCCACCGTCTGGGAAGAATGATTCCAGTCAATGATCGAATAATACAGGCCAAAATGGATCCCCGCCTGCTGACACGCATTTTTCAGTTCCATAATGATATCCCTGTTTGTTTTTCCAAACGGCGTATACTGCTGCAGGCTGTATATTTTCTGTCCGGTCGTATCGGTAAAGCTTGCAACCTTTGTATCCCACATCGCAAGACCTTCATGATGCTTCGCGGTAAATACCAGATACTTCATCCCCGCCTTTTTGGCATAGGATACGATCTCCTGCGCATCAAACTTCTCCGGATCAAACTTTGCAGAAATCGTCTTCTGATATGTTTCCTTGGAAATCCCTTCCGTCTGCATCGCCCATTCGCCGTGTCCGTAATAGGAGTACGATCCGAAATGGATAAACATTCCAAACTTGTCATCCGCCCACCACTTCATATTGTCCGGCACATTATAAGCATGAACCGTCGTGCCGCTCCCTGCCAGTCCTGTCAGGAGACAGAAAAGTAACAATAAGCTGAGCAGTTTTCTTTTCCAATTAAATCCTGTTTTCATCGTATATTTCCTTCCTTTCATACCATGCAACCGGGTGCAAATGATGTTTTGATTCCGATATTTTCCGCAGACTGCTTCATTACCATCTGCCTTTACTCTTTTACTATTGCATCATACCATATCAACCGGGCGCAATGTAACGTATTCTCTTGCGCAAAATCCGGCTGCCGAGAATTTCTCTCAGATTTCCGTTCTCCGCAATGATGCATTTCGATTTTTTCCCACACACGAAAAAAATCGTCAGTGTATCCACAAACCAGGATACACCGACGATTTTATTATTTTCAATAATCTGATTTAATTCTTATATTTAAAAATTACGTCGAGACCGTTATCCGGATGATATGACCAGCTGACATCATAATACTCGTAAGATTCCGTCTGTCTTCCCATTAAAGCATTGGTTTCACACATTTCATCATATAGGGAATCCGGAAGTCCAAGTGTTTTAATAATCACTAAAACATCACTTACCGCATCGTAGTCATATTCATTCTGGGCATCAACAATAATAGAGGCTTTATCCGAAGAAAGAGAAGTGCCGGACCTTATCCCCTTTCTTATCTTGCGTTATCCATCGCCTTTTGATATTCCTCCTGCTTGCGCTGAAAATCCTCCAGTTCTTTCTGCTGACGTTCCAAATTATCAATTGTCGCCTGATATCCATCAACAGCATTTTGATACATTTCCTGCTCCTCTTCCAGTTCCTGCGTTTTTTCATCCTCTTGTGTGCTGCTTCCGCATCCGGCGAAACAACCAGTACACAACACAAGAAGCATTCCAAATATCATTTTCTTAAATGTCTTTTTCATTTCCAACCTCCTCTCTGTAGGGAGCCACTGTCGGATTCGGAAGCTTTGTTGCATATTCCGAAGAGCTTACCTCCTGATCAGAAGATGTCTCCGTCGCCACTCCAGCCGCCCGGACAATATCCTCTGCAAAATAATCCGCAAGCACCTTGATCAGATTTGTCACAAAATAACAGATCAGCGCCAGACCGATCACAAAAAGCAACAAACTGAAGCTATCCCTCACAATTTCACTCAAGTCACATACATTATGTGATACCTGCGCAGATGCATTTTGAATGCCGGTATAAGCATCACCCCCATATGTTTCATAAGAAGCTCCACTTCCCGTACCCATCCCTTTAATTTCAGATGAATATTGCATTGCAACCGCACCGCTGACGATTCCCGCCGCATTTCCCAGCACCTGAAGTGCCGTAAACACTTTCTTTTTCACTATAATTACCTCCCTTTGTGTATTTGATGGTCTCATTATATACTACGGTTGTCCAATAATGTCTTATTTTTTTAATCATTCGTCGATTCCCGGAAATCAACGCAAAAAAATGGCTAACCCAAAGCTAAGCCTCGGATCAGCCACCATAAAACTTTCCATTCTACAACGTCAGGAACCAATCCACGATCAGACGGATCGGCATATTTATTGTCTTCTTTGTTGTCGGTAAGGACGAAAACAATGCCCGATATTGAAAAACCGTTTAATTTTTGTCTTTAAGACATTCCACAGTATTCTTTTGGATCCTCTTTAAAAATACATATCCCACCAGGCATGCGGCAAACTCTGTGATGGGAAATGCCCACCAGATCAATGAAATACCTGCCTGACCATTTCTGACACAAATTGAGAATATTCCCGCCAGCGGTAAAATGATCACAAGCTGTCTGAGCAGAGAGATAACAAGTGATTCAATACCGCCGTCCAATGCCTGATAAATCCCCTGATATGCGACATTGATCCCTGCAAAAATAAAGCTGATCGAAATAATTCTCATTGCACTGATAAAGTGTTCCCTTGACTGCCCTGCGTTAAACAGTGCTGCAAATGCATCCGGGAATATTTCAGTAACCAAAATTCCAAACAACATCAAGGCGATCGTGTAGATGAGACCATACCTGATTCCGGCTTTTATTCTCTTTTTATTTCTCATTCCGTATGCAAAAGCAATAATCGGGGTAATGGCATCCCTGAGTCCAAAGGCAAGGAATAACACAAACTGCTGCACCTTATAAAACAATCCGTATGCCGTCTGCGCCGAAGGATTGAATTTCAATATTAGATTCATCACATACACCATAATAGACATTAACGCCTGCGCAATGATCGCCGGGAGACCGATTGCATAAATTTGCTTTATGATTCCGACATTTGGTTTCATATATTTCAAATCATGTTCAAATTCTTTGTTTAATTTCATATGAAAAATAAAGAGTAATACCGCGGACGCAACCTGACCGATTACCGTCGCATATGCAGCACCCTTCACTCCCATTTCCGGGACAGGTCCAATTCCATAGATCATAATTGGATCAAGAATAATATTTACGACCGCTCCTACAACCTGACCAATGGTTGAATACAGAGAACGTCCGGTTGCCTGTAACAGTTTTTCAAACAACGAAAAGAAAATGATACCAAAAGAAATCACACAGCAGATTCTAAGATAACTTGTTCCCATAGAAATCACTTCCGGATCCACTGTCTGTGATGAGATATATGTTTTCACACCAAAAGTTCCAAATAATAAGCATACCGCATAAATGATCACTCCCAGAGACAAACTGTTTCCGGCAACTTTTGCAGCCTTTTTGCTGTCTCCCTGTCCAAGTGTTCTTGCGAGAAGTGCATTGGTTCCCACGCCGGTTCCAATGCCAACTGCTACCATAAGCATCTGCACCGGGAACACCAGAGTAAGTGCATTCAATGCAGCTTCGCTCCCCACCTTCATATTTCCGACAAAAGCACTGTCCACAATATTGTACACTGCCTGCAGTGCCATCGACAAGATCATCGGTATGCCCATCTGCACCATCAGTTTATTCACCGGCATTTCCTTCATTTTGTTGCTTTCTTTCATTTTGATCCAATCCTCCTGTTTGTTCCACAAAAAAAACGTGTACTTATCGATAAGCTGGACTTACGCAGATAAGCGGCACGCCTGTTAATGGTATTATTAAAAAAACGAGCAGCAAAACCGGATTTACGCTCGTTTGCTACTCGTTCAATAAATTATTATATTTCTCATTTTTGAAAAAGTCAAATGATTTTTAATCGGGGTTTTCTACAATTTAGATCTGCCGCACATACAGGTTGTAACATAGGAGGGATTTACCTTATTACAATCCGGGCATCTCCATCCGCCGGCATCAAGTATTCTCTCTGTTTCTGCCTGTTCTGCCAAAATAGACAATCCTTCTGCTGTCTTTTCGGAAATTGCACCATTCGCTGTAAATGCATTACTGTAGACTCTGTCATAGATTTCTCCAATGGTATAAAGTCCAACACTTATCATTGCAACCACCAATAATGTGCCCACGAAAATAGCAATTGTTAACGGCCAGTTTCGTTCAAATACCATTTCCATCTCTCCAAGATCAAACTCCATATTTTTTCCCAAAATACCAGCCGTCAATATGCTTCCAATCGAACCCAAAATGCCATATATAATAGCTAATAACTTGCAGAGTCCCCCCTTGTCTTCCATAATATCACTGATAACACTCATATAATTCCTCCTTCAAATTTGATAGTTCCAATATACACTACCGTCGTCCAAGTGTGTCTTATTTTTTTGCGCAATCATTTTTCTTCTTTCCCCATTATCTTATGAATGCCTATCCCGCCAAAATCTCTGTTCTTTTTTCTATCAGTTGAATCAAATTCTCCTGTAAATGCTCTGGCAGCCTGGATTGCCGACACAACTTAATTAATTTTACTTTCTGAGACACCAGCCTTTTTATCATTTTTTCAGCCGCTATCTTCGACAGTCCACATGTTTGTGCAAATATCAAAAAATCCTTTCGGCGTACATTCATTTTTTTGCCATTCATAGGAAGCGCCAACTGTTCTTTGTCCTCTGGCATAATTATATTAACCGGCAAAAGATCATACGCAGGAGACAATACATATTCTCCATTTCCTTCATCTGTTTCAATCAGAGAAAAATTTTTCAAATGCATATCTGAATTTCCAACCACAAACGAAAACAATATCCTCAAATAAAATTCCGTCATGTCCAACCCCTTCCGGCTGGAATATTTCTTAATTATTTTAGCACACCTTTCGTAGGAACCACGGTATTTATCCTGTGTTAATCGAAGATCTAACTGACAAAAATCTTCCATTGCATACATTTTAATTGTGTCCTTTTCAAACTTTCGATCTACACGCTTTGTAATATACGCAAATTGTCCATTCTGTTCCATCAAAGCATGAGGTACCGTGAATATTCCGACAGCATCCGCCATGCCCATTACAAGCTGTTCCGCTTCCGGCAATGCTTCAAATTCTGTAACTTGCGGTTTCAATATATAGCCGGTAGGATAATTCACCAAAGTAAGTCTGGAATGTCCCGATTCCGAAAAAAGATGTAACGAAAGCTTTTTCTGAACCCCTGGCACTGTATATCCCTTCGTCGTACTTTCCAAAGCCAATTGATTTAATGAGTTTTCATCAATTTCCAATTTAGGAAGCTCTGTTGTTGCAAAAAAGTGCTCAATGCATCTTTTATGCCAGCCTTGATATCCTTTATCCTGAAGAGATTTTCCACAACATAAACAATTCATATCTTCTCCTCCTGTATGCTGACATTACCTATCGCATCCTTGCACGCAACAAGCAGTAAACCAAACCGATCATTTCGATCGATTTTCCAATTTCGTCTAACCACATCTAACAACCATCCCTCAGGAATCAATCCGTCAAAAAACGAAAAAAGGGTTTTGGAATAATAAGTCTGCTGGGTCAATGGTAATGTCAAAGAAACCACAGATGCTCCATCTGTCTGCATATATTTTTCATCATAAGAAAAAGAGTACCCTTCATCCGTTTCACAAAGCGTTCCGGCAAAAATATTCCTCACATAAACATAGGCTGTTCGCATTGTATTCATTCGTCATTCTCCCTTCTTCCCGGCACCGCTTCCATATCAAACATAGCCAATGCTGTATTTACCTTATCCATACGTACGGTTTCTTTCCCCTGTTCCAAATCCCGTACAAAACGAAGTCCTAATCCTGAACGAACCGAAAATTCCTCCTGCGTTAATCCCGCCTCTTTTCGTTTTCTTTTCACAAACTCTGCTATCTTATTCATACTTATAAATGTTCCTTTCTCAGACTGCCAACCTTGGATACAACAACAAAGCTGCAATATTTTACATACTATCCCCCATTTCCATGATTAATATTCTTATATTTTATACCTTATCGGGTATAAAATCAAGATACAGCGGCATAATTATACCCGAAAAGGTATAATCGTACCATGTTCAATAGATATTATACCTTATCGGGTATAAATCAAAACAATTTCTTTGTTTTTGCCCTATCACCATTTACAATCCTCCATTTTACAGCCCTTTCTGAAACACTCCATCTTTATTCGTCAACCTTTCCGTTCTACAGGTTGACAATTCATTTTTTCCTGTGCTACAGTAGAAATCAGAATAACATGAGAAAGGAATATCAATTACTTATGACTACAACATATGATAAAGAAACGGATCCCGTTCTTTCCAGAGAGGATGCCATTGCAATTTTAAACACACCCGATGATCAGCTTCAGGATCTGGTTGACCGTGCCGCTGCGTTACGTTATAAATACAAAGGCAACCGTGTCAGCATCCACATTCTGACCAATGCACGAAGCGGAAACTGCTCTCAGGATTGCGCTTACTGCGCCCAGTCCTGCCGTTCCACCGCAGATATTGAGAAATACAAATGGGTCGATGAAGATAAGTTATATCACAACAATGACTTCGTCAATGAGCATCACCTGTCAAGACATTGCATCGGATTAAGCGGTATGAAATTTACCGATCAGGAGATTGAAGAGCTCGCACGCCGCATCCGCAAGATGAAGGAACACGGAACACACCTCTGCTGCTCCATCGGATTTCTGACTGAAAAGCAGGCGAAAATGCTGAAGGATGCCGGTCTGGATCGCATCAACCACAATCTGAACAGCAGCCGCTCTTTTTATCATAATATTTGCTCCACACATACCTTCGAGCAGCGTGTCGACAACATTCATATGCTGCAGCGGCTTGGCTTTGAGATCTGCAGCGGCGGCATTGTCGGTATGGGAGAAAGTAAAGAAGATATTGTTGATATGCTTTTGGAATTGCGGGAGATCCAGCCGGAGGCACTTCCGATCAACTTCCTGCTGCCGATCAAGGGAACTCCCCTCGGCGACGCTGACACCTCCGGTCTGACCACGGAATATTGCCTGAAGGTTCTCTGTCTTGCCCGACTTCTGGTGCCGCAATCCGATATCCGCTGTGCTGCCGGACGCGAGGTATACTTTAAAGGACAGGAGAAGAAGCTTTTAAGTGTTGTCGATTCCATTTTTGCTTCCGGCTATCTGACAGAGGGCGGACAGAGCATTCAGGGTACCCTCCGGACCATTACAGACGCCGGATTTACCTATGAAATCGAATCTGCTTAATATTGTTAAGACTGCGTGGACTAAATTTCCCTGTGAAATTGAATCTGCTTAATATTGTTAAGACTGCATGAGTTGAATTTTCCTGCGAAACCGGATCTATATAATATTATTAATGCCGCAGACAGATTCACCTGCAATGTCAAATCTACTTTATATTAATGCTATGAATGTGGAGAAGAATAATACTCTTCCCCTGTATCCAGGCATATCGCGGCAAGTCTGCCACCCGGATAATGTGCACCGCAGTCAATGACGATATGATTGTTCTTCTTATAGATAACCCCCGGATTCGGATTATCCTTGATCTGCTGTGTCGGTGTGTGCCCCGTCACCACAATAACATCATCAAAATATCTGACATTATAATCCGCTCTCATCCACATCAGCTCTTCCAGAGAATAATCTTCTATCTCCTTCTCCGGAGAATAATTTCCAAGACCCGCATGAACAAGCAGATAATCCCTGCCGCCTGCGGACACTTCTTCGTACACCAAAAAATCACTCATGAACTCAATGATTTCCTGCTGTTCTTCTGCATCCAGTTCTCTAAACTCTTCAAACGTTGACAGCCCTCCGTTGTATTGCCACATCCAAAGATCCTTCCTATCTTCTTCATCGAGTCCAAAAACAGATTGTGCATCTGCTGTCATAAGCAATTTCAGGCATCGCAATGCCATCAGCTCATGGTTGCCGACCATACAAATTACATTTGGCATTTCCTTTAGCTTCTGAAGCGTTTTGATCGGATGCGGGCCTCTGTCGACCACATCTCCTAAAATATAAAGGGTATCCGAATCCTTTAGCGGAATCTTTTCAAGCAGTTCCATAAACATATCATATTGTCCATGAATATCTGAAATTACATATGTCGCCATTTAAATCTCCTCATTCAATGATGCAAAGGGTAAAAGCAGATAGCAATGTACGTTTCCATACAAATCATTAGTATCCCCATTATAGCGGGATTTTTGCGCCGGCACAAGCATTTTCCTATAATGTCAAAAAGAGAAATGAAAGTCTCTTTTCGATTCTTCCATTTCCCTTTTATTCTATAAGGATATCGTGATTTATTCCCCCTGATAATAACGTATCCTTCTCAGATAATTGATTACTTTTATTTACTTACCATTTTCACGGTTACGGTTCCTAACACTTTCTTCGTCATGCAGTTACGAACCAGGAAGGTCAGTGTATCGGAAAGCTCGGCTGTTCTGTACTGATCATGTTCTGTCAGCGCACCGCCTTTGCCCATGGAATCGTCTCCATAACCACCCTCACTGTCCATTTCATTGCCCTTCTCATCGAGAAGATAAAAATTAACGTCAGAGTCATCTGTTTTGATCCATTTATTCCAGTTCTGTGCATTCGGATCGGTTGTATGATACTTGATCGTACAATTCATATTGAGTGCACTCTTCTCAAACTCAACCTCGTCAAGAACCAGCTTTGTTCCCTTTATAGTCTGTATCTTCTCCGGCTCGTAGCGAACTATTTCTGATTTTCCGGACTGGTCATTTAAGGTAAATGCAATGGAACTTTTAAGTTCCTGATCCTCCTGTCCCGGTACATAAACAATCGTATCACAAGTGTAATCTAACTTCTGTGTCTTGGCGTTGTTTTCAAAGGTGATCGTATAAACAAGCGTACCATCCGCCTCTGTCTGATAATCCATAGATTGTGTGGCTACATCTGCACCAACCCAGGCACTGACCTCAACACAGGTCTTATTCTTGCGCTTTGCATACTGCGCGATCGTTTCCTTGCCGGTATCCTCTCCGGCAATTTTAAGCTCCGTTGCCCAGAATTTATCTCTTTCTGACCAGCACTCAGAAGGTACCAGCAAATACTTATCGCTGGCAGGCTTTGCAACCGCCTCTACATAAACCTGATTCTTGTCACAAAGAGCCTCTCTCACAGAAAAGTCCGCATATGCCGACTGCTTTACATTACTGCCTGCCTCCTGCTTTACATTGATCTCCCTGAGATTTTTCGCCTGATCTTTAATCTCCTTTGTTTCCCCCGAAAAAAGAGATAAGATACTGGTGTGATTGATTGCTGCATACGCTGCTCCCACGCCCTGTGTTACTACCAAACATGACAATACTGCCGCCACGGCAATCCTTTTATAATTCCAGAATTTTCTCATATCATTCGTCTCCTTCATCTGCATTCTTCGAAGGGTTTTCTGATTAAGAATTTTATCCGGTTTAACCTCCTGTTGATAAACATCTTTTAACAACTGATCCATTTCATATTTCATAACCTCTTCCCTCCAAATATGATCTGATATTTTGTCTTGCTTTGGCCAGGCGGCTCAGCACTGTTCCCCTTGGTATGTGTAGTATTCCTGCAATCTCCCCGGTGGAATAGTCCTGCGTATAATGAAGAAGAACGACCACTCTCTGTTTGTCCGGTAACTGCTTAACGGCTGTCATCACATCACGCCCCACTTCCTGCTCCAAAATATTGCCAAGCGGATCGTTCTGCGCTGTGATCACCCATTCTGCGCTCTCATAACTAACCTCCGGTACCAATTCTCTTCGCCGCTTGTCCTTTTTCCTCCGGTTCTTCCATAGATTCACAGAAATACCCATCAGGAAGCTCCTGATATTGCCACCGCGATCCAGTCTGTGGCCGATCTGAATCGCTTTCACAAAAGTATCCTGATAAAGATCATCCGCCTCTTCACGACTCCCGGTCAGATGAAAGCAAAAGCGGTAAACGTCATCCCCATATTCCTGTATGATCTGTTCCATTTCCTGTGATGACATCCGCTTTCACCTCCCGTCCGATTTGTCCGTGTTTTGATCTTCACTTATATATTGTCGTGGAAATTCTGTTGATTCATTTGAAACGATACATTTTTTAATTTTCTTTCTGCTGCATATAAAAATCCCCTGCAGACCGCTGTCTGCAAGGGATTGTCTCTACTGGGCTAGCGGGATTCGAACCCACGAATGCAGGAGTCAAAGTCCTGTGCCTTACCGCTTGGCGATAGCCCACTACTATATTGTGCTTCCCGTCATAATAAGTAAGAAAAGCACCATTGTCGCTGTATCGTAAGTCAAAAGTTTCCTATACAGTAACAAAAATCCCTGCTATAGTACTATAACAAGGATTCTAAGGTGGATACTGGGATTCGAACCCAGGGCCTCCAGAGCCACAATCTGGCGCGCTAACCAGCTGCGCTATACCCACCATAAATATAATGTGGCGAGTTCTCCGCTGATACGAAAAACTGCTGACTTTATATAATCAAAGCAATGCTTTGATAAACGTGCCAGAAGGGATTCGAACCCCCGACAAACGGCTTAGAAGGCCGTTGCTCTATCCAACTGAGCTACTAGCACAAAGAGCGGGTGATGGGAATCGAACCCACGTATCCAGCTTGGAAGGCTGGTGTTCTACCATTGAACTACACCCGCATAAATTGGAAAGCTCAAAATCAACTTCCCTATATAAAATTTATAATTGCGTCACAATCGGGGTGACAGGATTCGAACCTGCGACCCCCTGATCCCAAATCAGGTACACTAGCCAAACTGTGCCACACCCCGAAAAGTTTTAAGTCATTTCCGTGACGCAAGTAAGAGTATATTATAGTTTAACAGAATTGTCAACACTTTTTTTCAAATTTTTTAATTTTTTTCTTTATTTCTTTCGAGAAAGCCGCGAAAACCCTTTTCTACCTGCTTTCTCGGCAGCATCACACGATGACCGCACCCGAGACATTCCATCTTAATATCCATTCCGACACGCACCAGCTTCCAGCGGTTCTCTCCGCAGGGATGCTGCTTCTTCATTTTAATCACGTCGCCTACCTGAAGTTCCATCTCCATCTCCTGCCTTTCCAGTCTGCATTTTACTCATCATACCATTTCCTTGGCTTCGTTGCAATTACTTGTATTCTTTTTCTTAGCATAACGCCAAAGTATACACAACCGTAACAAGTCCACTGATCACGCATGGTGCTGCCCGGATTCTACCAGAATATAATTCAGAATCCCGCCCAATGCTCCACTCAGACCGATAGAAGCCCGGATGTTCTATGACCTGTGTCGCAGCCTGTTTGACAGACGGTTAATTGCCTTTCCTATTTCTTTTTATTTCCAATTTATTTTAAATAGATACTTGCATAAAATCGTAAAAAGATGTATATTATACTACACAACATAGTTATCAATACTACATGTATTTATTTTCGTTACCACATATTATGAAATATCCGCTGTATGATACTCCTGTACAATGCTCGTCAGGCAAATACAATCGTCAGAAGCCGACTTGTTGTACCGGTATAAACCAGCCTGGAAAGGAGAGATTTCTATGACAACCATGACAAATTCACAAACATACTCCGGGAAACCGGTAATTTCACATTCCACGGCAGTTACGCACACCGCTTTCCGTTTGAAGGATCCGGCAAGTGCGATCACGCATTTTATCGGAATGATCGCTGCAATCTCTGCGGCTCCTTTCTTATTAGAAAAGGCGGTTTTCACCGGTAACGCCAAAGCAGTGATTGCCAGCTCGCTTTTTATTTTGAGCATGATCCTTTTGTACGGTGCCAGCACCTTTTACCATGCGATCATCACAAATGACAAGGCAACTCTTCTGCTCAAGAAGCTGGATCACATCATGATCTATTTCCTGATTGCCGGAAGCTATACTCCGGTCTGCATGCTTGTGCTTCCGGCACGCACCGGCACTCCTCTGTGCGCTGTCGTCTGGTGTCTTGCATTTGCCGGACTGTTCCTGACGATCTGCTGGGTAGATTCCCCGAAATGGCTCAATTCCACCATCTACATTGCCATGGGCTGGCTCTGCATCTTCGCGATCCGCAGCATTTATCATTTCATGAGTCCGCAGGCATTTACCTGGCTTTTTGCCGGTGGTGTCATTTACACGATCGGCGGCGTGATCTACGCCCTGAAGCTCCCGGTATTCAATAAGCTTCATCCGGGCTTCGGCGGACATGAAATCTTCCATCTGTTCGTGATGGGCGGAAGTCTGTGCCACTTCATTATGGTTTACGGCTATCTGCTTTCATAAGCCTTAAAATTGTGGTTTACGGCTATCTGCTTTCGTAGACTGCAAAATTACGGTTTACGGCTATCTGTTTTCATAAACCGCAAAATTATATTTTCTTAGAACTACAAAATCGCCGGCTCCGGTAAATACCGAAACTGGCGATTTTAATTTTGCTTTTGTATTGAAATGATTATTTCATCTCCACAATCTGAATATCCTGCGTCCAGTCATAATATGGTGTGATGTTCTGATCGACTGTTTCCAGATTCACTCTGGCTGTGCTAAACACCGTCAGATTGCGCTCCTGATATACCGGAACAACCACTGCCCAATCCAAAATCTTATTATAGCTCTGCGCATATAGATCAATGCTTTTCTTCAGCGGAACAGCATCCATCCCTTCCTCAATATACTCATCCAGATCACTGTCCTTAATATGGAAATAATTGCGGTTTCCTGCCGTTTTATCCTTCTTTTGATGACTGTGATACATGCGGTACATGTCTCCTGAAACAGATGTCTCCTCCTTACCGCACCATATCTGTGCTTTCCCCTGCTTCAGATGCTTCGTCAGTCTTGCAAGACTGCAGTGTTCCTTTAATATCAGCTTAATACCGATCTGTTTGAACAACTTTTGTGCATTTCTTGCAATCGTGAGCATGCCTTGTTCCTGCGTGTCATCCAGAATATAGATCGTATATTTCTTTCCTGTGTTCTCCGGAAATGCAGTAATCTTTCCGCTTTTCGTCTTAAATCCGGCTTTCCTGAGATAGCCGAGTGCCGCTTTGCAAGCTGCAGCCTCCCGCTCTTCTACGCTCATATTACTGTTGTAGATGCCATTTCCATCCACATCCTCACTGTATGCCTGTTTATATTCCTCATCCTCCGGCTGCGGCACGGACCAGGAGATCTGAGAGGCAGGATAATCAATCTGCACTGCTCCCTTCTGACTCAGCTCGATCATATTGCTTCTGTTACAGCTAAACAAAATAGAAAAGGCTTTTCTCATATTCTTGGAACGGGTGCTGTCCGGCTTGTCATCCACACAAACCTGATCCGCATTCATACCAATATAATGATAATAATCGCCGTCCAACAACTTGCCTCCATAAATACGCCCTGTCAGCTTTCCGCTGGAGTTTGCGTCAGTGATCAGATCCATCGCCTGATTCGTTGCCTGCATGGTCACGACGTCAAAATCCCCGTTCTCCAATGCTTCCAGCTTACGCACATCGGACATGTTTCCAATCTCCTTAAGCTGGATAAATGCAGTCTGCGGACATCCACGGTAATATTTCTCGTTGGCTTCGTAATACACGATTCCCTTCTCGTACTTGATAAACCGATAAGCACCGGCTCCAAACGGTGCATTTTTCTTCTTGGTCAGACCGGACAGATCACCCTTCTTAAACCCAAAGCTGCCTGCCAGAACATTAAAAATATGTCTGTCTCCATAGAAATTCAGGGAGCATATCGGGATGTTCAACGCCTGATACGCGTCTCTGTCGTAGCCTCTGACCGTCACCTTTACTTTGTAATCGGTCATCTTCTCAATACCGGAAATATCAAGTGCAGAAGCCGATTTGCGATACTTCTGTAAACCGAGGATCGGCAGGCTTCCAAAGGTCTCCTCTCCCTGATAGCTGCTGTCCGCAAAAGCGTACATAGAAAAGATGACATCATCAATTGTAACCGGTGTTTCATCGCTGAAGGTCAGATCCTTTCGCAGCTTTATAATATAAGAGGTTGTATCCTTCTCCCGATCCCGCTTAACCTTAAGATTGGCAGGTCCCTCATAGCTGAAGGTCTCGCCATTGAAGCGACGCTTCTCTCCCTTGATTGCATGCTTTACAACAGCTCCCTCCCGGTCAAATGTCAGCAGACGAAGCTGTGTCATATCAACGGCTGTCCTGTCGTCATCTGTCTCCGCGGTAAATGGATTAAATTTCTTATCAAGCTTATTGCAGGCAACCACAAGAGGAACATCCGACTTGTCCTTTCCCTTGCCTCCCGCTTCCACCTTTGGCACCGGTGTTGCCTTCTCCGAAGTTGCATCCTCCGTCGCTGCCGGCTTGTCCTTTTGATCCTTTTTATTTCCGGAGCATCCAACACCACTAACCGATACGCATAAGATCAGAGCCAGTGCCAGTCCCTTTCTCCAAATATGTCTCATAATTACCTCCAAATACTATTATCATATCTTCTCCAATGACCGGCTTCCCCTTTTGTGCCAGCCACATATTCTTTTTTAGAATACCACACAACTTATTTTTGAGCAACCCAAAAGGGCTGCCCGGCAGGTTTCCCTGTCAGACAGCCCCATATACAATGAGAAAGAGAGGATCATTGTACGATTAGGTCCTGCCGGGTATCGCTACCCGGGGCAAAGAGGGCATCAGCCCTTTACGCTTCCCAATGCAACACCCTGTACAATATGTTTTGAAAGTATCAGATATACGATGATAACCGGGAATATAGAAAACGCGATCATCATGTAAACCTGACCCATATCAAACTTCAAAAAGTCTGCACTACGCAAGTTCGCGATCAAAACCGGAAGTGTCTTTTTCTTGTCATCGGTCAAGATCAATGACGGAATGAAGTAGTTATTCCAGCTTGTTACAAATGCGAAGATTGCCTGTACTGCAATTGCCGGCTTCATAATAGGAAGGATCATCTGATTGAAGGTACGGAACTCTCCGGCACCATCAATACGGGATGCCTCAATGATCTCAATCGGCAGTGAAGATTCCATATACTGCTTCATGTAGAAATAAGTTACCGGTGAAGCCACAGCCGGTACGATCAATGGAATAAAGCTGTTCATCAACCCCATCTTTGTCACTAACTGCAGGAAACCAAGAGCGGTAACCTGAGTAGGGATCATCATGATCATCAGGATGAAGGTATGCATAAACTTCTTTAACTTAAAGGTATACACATGAAGTGCATACGCTGTCATTGTCGAAAAGTATGTAGTCAATAAGGCACTGAATGCAGCGATAACCACACTGTTGACCAAACCGTTCCAAACCGGCTGGGAACCATGAATAATCGTGTTATCAAAGTTCTTCAGGAAGTTTGTTCCCGGCATAGCATGGAATCCTAACTGAATCTCACTATGTGTTCTGGTCGCATTTACAAAAAGTACATAGAACCAGAATAAACAAAGGATCGTAATAAGAATCAGAAAGATGTATGCGATCGCACGACGCGCATGAATGCCAAATCCCTCTTTTGTAATCTCATCACTTGGTGTTCTTGAATTCGCCATCGTTACGCCTCCTTTTTCTGTGCAAATGCCTTAAACACGATCAAGCTCAGGATACCCGTGATAATAAACATTACAACGGACAACGCACCAGCCATACCGTAGTTCTTGCTGAACAGGTGTTTATTCAAGTACATGATCAGTGTCATTGTGGTCTGTGTTGGCTGACCGGTTCCGTTTGTCAAGATCTGCGGAACATCGAACATCTGCAAACCACCAATCAAGGAAGTAACTAAAACGTAAACCATAATCGGTCTTAACAGTGGCATGGTAATCTGCCAGAATACCTGGGTAGATGTTGCTCCATCCACCTCGGCAGCCTCAAACAGCGATGGATCGATACCCATCATACCTGCCATCAACAGGATTGTTGTATTACCAAACCACATCAGGAAGTTCATGAATGCAACAAGTCCTCTTGCGCTCCATTTGTGTGATAAGAAGCTGTATGCTTCGCTGATCACACCGGCATTCTGAAGCATTGCATTTACCGGACCGGTATCTGCAAACAATGCGAAGAACAGCATTGAGAATGCGGATGCCATGATCAGGTTTGGCAGATAGATAACTGTCTTAAAGAAGCGGGAGCATTTCAGGTTCAGTCGCATATCGGAGAACCATGCACCCAGAATCAATGATACGATGATCTGTGGAACAAATCCGAGTACCCACATGATCAGGGTATTTCTTAAATACAACCAGAAGTATCCTCCAGCAAATAATTCCTTGTAGTTATCCAATCCCACGAAGTTCGGTCCGACCTGAATCAGTCCGGAACGGTAGTTCTCATAAAAACTGTTATAGATGGTACTGATCAAAGGAATCAACTGGAAAATAACATAAACAACAACGAATGGAATTAAGAAAATATATCCCCATTTATTGTGTTTTTCAACTTTTCCTCGTCTCTTTGGAGATGTACTCATTTCTTTTTCTCCCCTTTTTTAGGTATAAAATATGCCTGCCTACATCCGTAAGCAGGCACATCCAGATTCATGTTACACTATGTACGCCCGTGTGATTAGTGTGTCAACTCAGGGTACTTAGTCTCAACTGCCTGATAGAACTGATTCAGAGCTGAATCGTAGTCAGCATTGCCATCGAAGTAATCCTTCATAGCGTTCTGGAACTCCTCGTTACATCCCTGATCATAAGATGACAGGTTGCTGAGGTCGATGCTCTCAATACCATCACAGAAGATTGGAAGTGGATTCTGTCCACCAAGGATAGAATTCTTGAAGCTCTTATCCTTAGAAAGCTTATCCATTGCAGCCTTGTTGTTAGCGAAATCATTATCCTTCTTAACGATATCAGTCATGATAGACTCATCTGTTGTCATCTTCTCAATGATGTCCTTAACAAGTGATGAATTATCTGTGCCATTAGCACCACAGATCCATGTACCACCCCAATAGAAACTCTGAGGTCCCTTGCAGAGAGCCCAGCCGCCGTCCTTACCAACGGAACCGTCCTGCTTAGCGTTCATAGAGAAGTTGAAGAACCAAGCTGGTCCGAAGTAAGCGAATACGTTACCGTTCTTCATGAAGCCCTTGCTCCAGTCAGAAGACCACAGCTCATATGTAGATGTCTCTTTGTTATCAACCATTTCCTTAGACATATCAACCCATGTCTTGATGTTCTCATCGATGTTGATCTTGCCATCCTCTACCCACTTAGATGTTACGTTGTTAGAGAATACACGGTATGCATCGTTTACAGATGCTGTTGCAAGATATCCTTTGTCTTTCAGCTTAGCTGCTGCATCCTTGAATGCATCCCAGTCAGAGAAGATCTCCTGAATCTTATCAGGATCGTCTGTACCGAATACCTTCTTAGCGATGTCACGACGGTAGATCATACCAGCCGGGCAAGCCTGCCATGAAGATCCCTTAAGAGCTCCCTTAGAATCTCTTACGATATCCTGTGTGTACTTGTACTGATTTGAAAGTGAATCCTCAGAAACACCAAGATCATTAACAACGTCTACAGTGTAATCAGAGTTAACATACTTCAGTGCGTAATCAGCCTCAACGAGGAACATATCAACCTTGTCATCTGCCTTAGCATCTGCCTGGTTCAGAAGTGCCTGATCCAGTGCCTGCTGATAAGCGTTGTCATCGTTAGCTACCTGAGTCCATTTAACCTTAACATCGCCGATCTGACCTGTCCACTTACCAGTCTTCTTGTATCCTGGATAGTGAGCAATGACACGATCTCTGAACTCCTCGTTCCAAACACGGATGTTAAGAACCTTACCACCGTCAGAAACTTCAGCTTTAGAAGCCTGCTCAGATGTTGCTCCGCTTGTTGCACCACTTGTTGCATTGTCCTTTTTTGTGTCATCTGATGATCCGCCACAACCTGTTAACATTGTTGCAGCCATTGCTGTACACAGAAGTACACTCAATACTTTCTTTCTCATAAAAAGCCTCCTCTAAATTAAATTGTTTGCTTTATATTTATGCTGCACCCACAGCAGAAATATCATGGTATCACCATTTTGAAATGTAACCATCTTTACGAAAATGATTACGTTGTTTAGGAACGTTCCCTCAACTTTTTTCCGTAAAACTAATATAACACATGTTGGCAAATTATACAAGTATTTTTTTGATTTTTTTATTTTGTTTGTCATATTTGACTACATTTTGTGATGGAAGTGTGTCCAACACCACATTATATGGGCTTTTTTTGTAAAAAAAGAATAGGAAAAGACGAAAAAAATATTTTTTTCTCGTCTTTTCCCACAAAATCCCGACGTCATTTTGCCGCTGTTGTTTATTTTCGGCATGAAATCAGTAAAATATCATAAAATCCCGGTTTTAGTAAACATTTTCGTACAGCAAATCCACGATACGTTTCTATATTATAATATTATATATGTAAAAACGCGAATGGATCCTCCGGGTTGCTGTTTAAAAACATCATAAACAGGTACGCGGCACGCAGAGACACCAGCTCCTCCCTGAGAATCCGCCTTATCTCGTCTTTATCTGCCAGAAAGACCTCGATATCCTCCGTCGCCTCCTGTGCTCCCGGGTTCAGAACACCATCCGCATATCCAAACACCGTCACATCGCACTCGTCAGACATTCCCTGACTCTGTACAAACGGACGCATCAGAGCATCGCTTCCCTCCCGGTAAAGCGTAAAGTCCAGTCCGGTCTCTTCCTTCATCTCACGGACAGCCGCCTCCGCAGGATTCTCTCCCGCATCCACAAGCCCCGCCGGAACTTCATATATATAACCGTTGACCGGGTAGCGGAACTGACGGATCACCACCAGCTTGCCCGGATCCGGACGGTATACCGGATAAATAACGACACCGTCCGCCCGAAGCGTTCCGGTCTCATACATCAGATCTCCGGACTCCCGTCTGGTCGCAATATAATATGGAAAATGAACCCCGTCCCTGCGGACCGCATCGATCTCGTACATATTGAGAAATTTATTGTCTGTCTGGCGTTTCAGCCCCTCCGCATGTGCTTTTCCCATGATGATCTTACTTTCCTTTCTCTTTAGCTTTCTTGAACCACGCCATAGCGCTTACATGCAGTACAGATTGATCACACCGAATGTGATCAGCTTATTGCCGGTGTTGTAAGCAAAGCCGCAGTCAATATTAAAGGAGACTGCCTCCCCGTTGGCATCCTGATCCTTGATCATATACTGATAGATTGTAGAGGTGGAGCCGGATGAGATATTCTTTGTGGTGTCCGCAGCATATACCGCAAAGCTGAATGCATCGACACAGCTGTCTGCCACAAATTCCGTTGCCATATAATAATCACCGTAATCCTGTTTGAAACGATCCTTCCAGGTTGTTCCGTCAGAGCTGCTCTGCTGGGTTTTACCTGTGGATGCCATTTCCAGCGCATGGCGCTGTGCACTGCCGGAGGTACTGTCCGTCATTGCCTCTTTGCCTTTGAAAACACGGAAGGCGTTGACAAAATCACGCATTTCAAACTGCATGGCTGTCATGACCGCGTCATCATAGCTGCAGTTCTTTGGTATGATCAGGTTATCGATCTTGGAGGCGAGCGTCTTATCGAAGACCTGAACGCCGTAAACACCGCCATTTCCCTGATGGTCGACAAATGCATTGACGTAAGCACTGCCTTTATCATACTGATAGCCGGCTTCGTAATCGAAACGGGACATATCGCTGAAGCCGCGTCCCTTCAGAACATCTGCACTGTCCTGCGAAGAAACGAGATCTGCATAGCAGAAATATGCGGAGATCGTAGTCATTCCCACAACCTTATCGGACCGGAACTGTATTTCCACATAGTTGGTATAATCGCCGGACGGGTTATAAATATAGGTGCTGTTCCCCTGCGGGGACTTTCCTGTCTTATCCGGTGCTGCGCCCATTGCCTTTTCAACCTCTGCACTCGTCATTCCGAGTGTAATGTTGAATTTGCCGATAGCAAGCGTATTCTCGGCTGCCGTTGTCGGCTTTACATGGTTCGATGTGGTGGTTGCGTTCTGTCCCGGCTTTGCACTCGGCGAAACGGACGGCTTGCTGCTTGGCTTTGCGGACGCTCCCGGTGCCTGTGTGCTGCCCGGTCTGGCAGTTTCATAAATACTTTCCTGATACTCACCACGCGCTTTGACCGTCACCTTGCAGACATATTTCTTCTTACCGCACTTTGCCGTGATCTTTGCCGTTCCCTTTTTCTTACCTTTTACGACACCCTTTTTCGTCACGGAAGCCACTTTCTTCTTAGAGGACTTCCAGGTTACTTTCTTCTTTTTTGTATTTTTGAGCTTCAGCTTTACCTTCTGCCCAACCTTAATAGTCACCTTTTTCTTGTTAAGTTTAATTTTGCCTTTGGCGCTGGCACCTCCCGGAACCATCGTTCCTGTAATGAGCAGTGAGACTGCTGCCAACACTGCAACGCCCTGTTTCCATTTTATTTTTCTCATAATCTGTTCCTTTCTTACCCCATTCAAAGCAGCACGGCTTCTACTTTATGCGATGCTGTCTTGAAGCCTAATATGCATAAAAATCAAACGCCGAAAATGTCAGCTTGCTTCCGCTTGCCGTATTGGCGAATCCACACTCGATGCAGAAATCAACCGCTTCGTCCTCATATTCTTCCATCAATATATACTTATAGAAATTGGTGGTGGAATCCCGCTCCGCAATCGCATAGGTGACTGCAGAAAACGCATCCGGACTGCCGTATGAAACATACTCGGTCTTCAGGAAGAGCTTCTCTCCATCGTTGTAATTCTGATCAAACCGCGTCTTCCAACTTACGGAACCTTCGTCCGTCACATCACTGTTCTTGCTTGCCATATATTCGCTGTGCGCCTGTGCCACACCTTTGTCTGTAATCTGCATCAGCCCTGCACCGTGGTATGCACGATATGCATTCAGATACAGTGCCGTAAGACGCGCCTGATACTTGTTAATGTCATCGGAATATTTGCAGTTCTTTGGATAAAGAAGCGTGTCCATCGACCCCAGACTCTTATCAAAGATCTGTACACCGTATACCGCACCACCTCTCCGGGTATCCGTCATGACATTGATATATTCCTGATCACTTGTCTTTGAATATATCGTGTACTTGTAGGTTTCTACCGCTGTAAAACCGTTCGCTTTCAGTGTAGTAATGCTGTTGCCGGCTGCAGCGATACCGCCGTAGTTAAAATTCTTCGAGATCGTAGATAATTCTACGAGCTTTCCGTCCTTGACCTGAAGTTCCACGAGACAGGAGTAGTCATTGCCCGGATTGTATACATACGAAGCATATCCCTGTGGCGAAATGCCTTCATCCACGCTTCCACTCACCAGAATATTCTGCGCATCCTGAAATGACATTCCGATTGAAAGAGAGTACTTACCAATCGTTAATGCATTGCCGGAAGGGGCTGCCGTCGGGGCTGTCGTTGGTTCCGGGGTCGGATCTGCCGGTGCTTTTGTCGGGTTGCCGGTCGGATCTGCCGGTGCCTCGCTTGCCGGCACCTTTGTCGGGTTACTTGTCGGGTTGACCGGTGCCTCACTTGCCGGCACCTTTGTCGGGTTACTTGTCGGATTTACCGGTGCCTTCGTTGGTTCGCCCGTCGGCGCTTTTGTCGGGTTGCCGGTCGGATTTACCGGTACCTTCGTCGGTTCGCCCGTCGGCTTTGCAGTCGGCACCCTGGTCGGCTTTGTCGTCGGCACCTCGGTCGGCTTTGCAGTCGGCACTGTTGTTCCCGGCATTTCTGTTTCATCCGGTTCTACAAAGCTATCCCGCTTCTCCTTCACGATCACCGTACAGGTATAGCTCTTTTTATTGGACTTTGCCGTGATCTTCGCGGTTCCCGCACTCTTTCCACGGACAATTCCCTTTGCCGATACGGATGCCACCTTCTTTTTGGAGGATTTCCAGGTGACTTTTTTCTTTGCGTTCTTAAGCTTAAGTGTCACCTTTCCTCCGACCTTGATCGTTACTTTCTTCTTATTCAGCCTGATCTTCGCTTTCGCTCCGGCACTGCCCGGAACGGTAATGCCTGTCAATACCAATGCTGCTGCCGTTAAAACGGCAATGCCCTGTTTCCATTTACGTTTTCTCATCCTCTTCCCCTTTCTGTATACGTTTTACTCCTGCTCTTTGCGAATGATATCGGCAAATTTTCCTCCGGTCACCTTCAGAAGATCCTCCGGTTTCAAAATAATCTGTTCTCCCAGTCTGCCGCCGCTGACGATCATTTCCGGCAGATCTGCCGCACTCTCATCAATCACAGTAGGAAACTGCTTCTTCATGCCGATCGGTGTGCAGCCGCCGCGGATGTAACCGGTCACCTTGTTGATATCTTTAACCGGCAGCATTTCCACGCTTTTCTCGCCTACGGCTTTTGCCGCTTTCTTCATATCAACTTCTTTATCCACGGGAAGAGCAAACACATAATACTGCCTGCTCTTCCCGATCATTACTAATGTTTTAAAGGACATGTCATAGCTCTGTCCAAGCTGGTCCGCAATTGTGACTCCGTCAATAAACTCCCCGCATTCGTAGGTATTTAACTGATACGGAATCTTCTGGCGGTCCAGCATGCGCATTGCGTTTGTTTTTACTTCTTTTCCCATAGATGCCTCCTGATATCTGTCATTCTGTGATCACGGCGTCAGCCGCTCATTTAAAATTGACTGGGGAATTGCTCCCCCAGTCAAATAATAATCCTATAATCCGTAAAAATCAAATGCTGTAAATGTCAGCTTGCTTCCGCTTGTCGTGTTGGCAAAACCACAGGAGATATACAACTCATAATCATCCGGAATATAGAAGGTGTCTCCATTTTTATTCGTCACTTCTTCCATCAAAATATACTTATAGAAGTTCGTTGCAGAGCCCTGCTCGGAGATTGCATATGTGACTGCCGAAAATGCATCCGGGCTGCCATAGGACACATACTCTGATTTGCACAACGGATCATCATACGCGTCACTGAAACGATCCTTCCAGCTTTCAGAGCCCTCATCCATCACATCACTGTTGACCTTTGCCATATACTCGCTGTGTGACTGAGCAGTCGCATTGTCTCCTAAATTCAGAAGACTTTCGATTCCATGATAAGCACGGTATGCATTCAGATACAGTGCGGAAAGTCTTGCCTGATATTTATTAACTGCATCAGAATAGGTACAATTCTTTGGATACAAAAGTGAATCCATCGAACCAAGTCCCTTATCAAAGATCTGAACACCGTATGCCTTCTTATCTCTCTGTTTATCTGTCATTACATTGACATATGCATCATCTGTTGTCTTGCTGTAGATCGTGTACTGATAAGTACTCATCGACCGGAAACCATTCGATGTCAATGCACTAAAACTGTCGCCGGATGTCAGGATATCTCCGTAACTAAAATTCTTGGAGATCGTGGACATTTCAACCACCTTACCATCACGGATCTGTACTTCAATCAGGCAGGAATAATCTCCGCCCGGATTGTAAACATAGGACTGGTTGCCCTGTGGAGATAAGCCCTCATCAACTGTTCCAACCACCATCACTTCATTGACCTGTGCAAGTGTCATTCCAAGATACAGAGAATACTTACCGACCTTGAGAATTGGTGATTTTACAGGTGCCGGTGTGACAATCGGTGTGACCGTCGGAGTCACGGTTGGTGCAACAGTTGGAGTTACTGTCGGCTTCACCGTTGGTGTTGCTGTCGGTTTTACTGTCGGCTTCACCGTCGGCGTTGCTGTCGGTTTCACGGTCGGCTTTACCGTCGGTGTTGCTGTCGGTTTTACTGTCGGCTTTACCGTCGGCGTTGCTGTCGGTTTCACTGTTGGCTTCACGGTCGGTGTTGCTGTCGGCTTTACTGTCGGCTTCACCGTTGGCGTTGCTGTCGGTTTTACTGTCGGCTTTACCGTCGGTGTTGCTGTCGGTTTCACTGTCGGCTTCACGGTCGGTGTTGCTGTCGGCTTTACTGTCGGCTTCACCGTTGGCGTTGCTGTCGGTTTTACTGTCGGCTTTACCGTCGGTGTTGCTGTCGGTTTCACTGTCGGCTTCACGGTCGGTGTTGCTGTCGGCTTTACTGTCGGCTTCACCGTTGGCGTTG
>ERZ773239.192-NODE-192-length-72762-cov-6.138639_pt1 | contig 72762 bp, 58 predicted proteins | sample MGYA00580521_ERZ773239 | MGnify/ENA primary metagenome ERZ773239 (study PRJEB29015, sample SAMEA2737801) | human gut metagenome | biome: human gut; feature: human-associated habitat; material: faeces | place: China | collected 2012 ... | reverse complement strand
GAAAATTAAGTCTCTAAAGGCCATTGGGAAGAATCAAGCATTTTACAGAGCTTCCCTAAATCTTTTCCGATCCAATGCGCGACGAGCGTCACCTGTCCCGGGGCTTTCAGGCTGGCAGAAGTCGTTTCATCGATGTCGGAAGGACGGATCCTTTCTTGGAATGTGTTGTCATACCAAGAAAAATACGCGACGACTGCCCTCTTCCCTTTGGCTTGAGCCATAACAGACGGTAAACAAAACGCCAAAGATGAAAGTAAGAGATTTCTTCTAAGCATTTATTCTTCTCCGAGCAACGGCGGTTTCTGTAAAAAGACCGACACAAATCATGAAGAATCCAAGTAAGAACACTTCTGTAATGATCAGGACAGGAGGCTTACCGGTTTCAAAGAAAAAGAGGTCAAGGCTGTCCAGCAGAGAAAAAAGCGGTCCTTCATCATCGAAATAACCTAATCCTAGAAAACAGACGGGAATACTCAATAGAGCTCCGAATAACGGCAGATAAGGCATTCGGGTAAAAAGTTTCCGAGCTTTGACGTGGGCGCCCACATGCAGGAACGTAAGGAAGAACGTGATGTAACCGAAGAAATGATGTAGATCCAGCATAACCGGCTGGATCGCTTTAATTCTTGCTGCCGGAAGTGCGTAGCGCGAGACCAAGATTTCCGAGATAACCGTACAACAAAAGCTCACCAACAAATCGGCGGTCATTTTCAACTTCAACGGCTGATTACGTAAACCGAACCTCATCATCCGGAACCACCATTTCTGTTTCAACAGATGCTGCACGGCAATCAAAAGAACGAAGATTGCCAAGTACTCATGCAGTGATTCTTCCGTTCCGTTAATCCCGACAAGGAACGGAAACGCGGCCAGCAGAGCTGCTTTAACCGAAGTTCCGGCAGTTATTTTCGGCATAAGGGTGCTCACTTAGAAAAATGGAAAGTCACCGAATCATCCAGTTCATGGTAAAGATTCAGATTTCCCAGAACACTGCCCATCGGATAGACGGCCATCGTTAAATTCGGCCTCGAGGTCTGCGCATAGAAAAAGGCCACAGTGTGGTTCGTCGGACAATACGTTAATGTGCCGTCCTTGAAGGTGTACTGACCTTCAGAACTGACTTTCATCTTTCCGGGCATGCTCCCGTAGAACTCTCGTCCGCCGAAACGGCCCATAGAGACGGAAAGCGGCAGCTGAGAGTAAAAGAGCTTGGCTTCGGGCGTGGAATTGAGCGCAACCCGAAATTCACGGTTTCCCGCAGTTACCTTGATCAGAACCTCTTTTTGCTGAACCGTTTCAATTGGATTTTGCAATACAGGTTCTTTGACGGACGACTCTTGCGCTGCGCAGAGTCCTACGCAGAAACAAAGAAAGGAAGCACAGGCAACAACAGAACATTCCTTGACAAACATTTTCTTTCTCCTTAGAGGGATAGAAAAAGTTTAGAAATTTTCTTTATTTATATCAAATAGTTATTTTGGATCGGATACTATTCACTTTTTGTATGGATTGCTTTTCTAGACTTCTCTAAAAGCCTTGTAAATATTTACCATTCAGCCTGTTGCCCCGTATAAAATTTAAAAATTGGACTCAGGAAAAAATCACTTAAGGAGATTTGCTAAATGAAGAAACCCGTCAAAGTCGTCGTTACCGGAGCTGCCGGTCAGATCGGCTACTCTCTCCTCTTCCGTATCGGCGCCGGTGACATGCTCGGCACAGACCAGCCTATCGATCTGATGATGCTGGAAAGAAATAACGAACAGTCTCTCAAGAACTCCCGCGGCGTCCAGATGGAACTCGATGACTGCGCATTCCCGCTCTTGAACAGCATCACCGCTACGTCGGATCCTTACGTTTGCTTCAAAGATGCCGAAATCGCTCTCTTAGTCGGTTCCCGTCCCCGTACGGCCGATATGCAGAGAGCCGATCTTCTGGCCGCCAATGCGCAAATCTTCGTTGAACAGGGTAAGGCAATGAACGAAGTCGCCGACCGCAACATCAAAGTTCTGGTTGTCGGTAACCCCTGCAATACCAACGCCTACATCGCTCGTCGCTGCGCTCCGGACCTCAACCCTCGCAACTTCACCGCCATGATGCGTCTGGATGAAAACCGCACTCTGACTCAAGTTGCTCAGAAGACCAATTCCACCGTCGCTCAGATTTCCCAGCTCGCCGTTTGGGGCAACCACGGCGGCACGATGTTCCCGGACTTGACCAATGCCACCGTTGCCGGCAAGCCTGCGTTGGATCTGATCACTGAAGACTGGTACGTTAACGAACTGATCCCGACTGTCGCCAAACGCGGCAGCGCGATTATTCAGGCTCGCGGCCATTCTTCCGCTGCCAGTGCTGCGAACGCTGCTATCGACCATATCCATGATTGGGTCTTGGGCAGCAACGGCGAATGGGCCACGATGGCTGTTCCTTCCGACGGTTCTTACGGTATTCCCGAAGGCCTCACCTTCGGTATGCCCGTCATCTGCAAAGACGGCGATTACGAAATCGTTAAGGGTCTTGAACTGAACCAGTTCCAGAAAGACCATATCGCTGCAAACATCCGCGCTCTTGAAGAAGAACGCGCCATTGTTGATGAGATCATCGCCAAGGCTTAATTTGCTTTAATCGCATTAGGGCCGCTGATGCGGCCCTCTTCTTTTATGAATACTGTCATCTTCGATACCAACCTTCTGCTCGACTTCTTTGTTTTCCATAATCAGGAGACCTCTGTCCTTTGGACCGCGGCAAAAGAGAGAAAATTTAAGACAGTCACCTGCGAAGGCGCGGTTGCCGAACTCGAAGACGTCTTGAAAAGACCTCAATTTAAAATTTCGGCTGAGCAGCTTGAGTCGATTAGAGAAGAATTTTTAAGTGTCGCTGAGATTTTGCCAATTACGACAGAAGCAAAAGCCAGATGCAAAGATCCTTTGGATCAGAAGTTCATCGACCTAACATTAAGCTGTTCTCCAGCCCTGCTCATCTCCAAAGACAAGTTAGTACTGAGATGCGCCAGGCACTTAAGGCCGCTCGGAAGCAACATTCTGCCGCCCGAGAAGGCGATCGCCTTTCTCTTAGAAGATAACTAAAAAGGAAACTAATTTTTGATTTCCGTTTCCTCTTTTCCTTCTTAAAGTGTTGCCGTTTTATCGGCTTTTTCTGCAATCTCTGCGTTAAACGCTTCGATCTGTTTGACGCAGGCTAAATAATTCTGAGAAAGTTTAAGGCCGTCCCAGCTCGGGAATTTTCCTCTCGGCTGAATGCGGGCCACTCTTTCATCAAATGCCTTGGTGCGGATCCAGCGCTGATTTTCTAAAACCGTTTTTGCACTTTCCGGATCGTTGCAGATCAAGATCATATCGCAGCCTGCTGCAAGAGCAGCATCGCTTCGCGCCGTGATTTCACCTACCTCGGAAGCGCCTTTCATCGAAAGGTCATCACTGAAGATCAAGCCGTTGTAGCCTAATCTGCCCCTCAGCTCCTCCTGAAGCCACTTCTTAGAGAAACCCGCCGGAGCCGGAGATACCTGAGGATAAGTGACATGGGCGGGCATCACGGAAGTCAGCAGTGTACCCATTGAAGCATACGGAACTTCATCGTTGGTTCTAATGTCCGTCAAAGGTCTGTCGTCAACCGGAAGTTCGACATGAGAATCTGCCGTTGCATAACCGTGTCCCGGGAAGTGCTTGCCGCAGCAAGCCATACCGGCCTGAGCCATACCGCTTACCATCGCCGTAGCAAGAATACTCACAACACGAGGATTGCGGTGGAAGGCGCGATTTCCGATGACGGCGCTCTGGCCGTAGTCCAAATCCAGGCAAGGCGCGAAAGTAAAGTCGACGCCGCAGGCCCTCAATTCAGAGGCCATCACCAAACCGCAGGCAGCAGTCAGATTGTGCGCGCGCTGCGGATCCGTATCGTAGAGCTGACCTAAAGAACGAGCAGACGGAATCTTGGTGAATTCTTCTCTGAAGCGCTGAATTCTTCCGCCTTCATGATCCACACCGATCAGCAGCGAAGGATTTCTCAAAGAATGGATGTCATGCGTCAGGTTATGCAGCTGCTCGCGGTTCTCGTAGTTGCGCGTAAACAAGATCACCATTCCGACCATCGGATTCTGAAGAATTTTGACTTCTTCATCCGTCAGACTGGTTCCGGCGATATCAACTACGACTGGTCCGAGAGGACGATCGACTTTTTCCATGGTTTATTCCTTTTCAATCACAACCATCGCCATTGCTGACGAATCCGTGTCACTTATAGAAACATGACACTTTAATCCTTGATTCTTAATTTGTACGGCCAACTTACCCGAAAGTTGGATATATGGCGCCCCGAGCTCGTTATTTAAGATGCTGATATCCGAAAAATTTACCGCTCCGCGAAATCCCGTACCAAGCGCTTTAGAAAATGCTTCCTTTGCAGCCCAGCGACTCGCAAGATAGCGATATCCTCTTTCTTCAGAGGCAGAACGGCGCACTGCATACACCGGCTGCTCAGACTCTGAGAGCACCGTTTCGCAAAACTTCGGCTGTCTCAAACAAGCCTTTTTGATGCGTGCAATATCAACGATGTCGCAGCCGATTCCGTTGATCATACTCAATCTTCCCTCGGCTCTTCACCGTAAGCGTCATCCAGCGGAATGCCGGGCAAGCTCATAAATCCGAAAGATACGGCCGTGATCGCGCCGAGAATTCCCCAGACAATCCAGTTGGGAGGCAGACCGAGCGTAAACTCGGCGAGCAGATAGAAAATGGCTACCTGAGGCAGAACGGCCCAAAACACCGGCTTTCCGTCGTCATGCAGGCGGCGAACGGAGATCGTAAAAGAAGGCACTGCAATGTAGAGCCAGCCGCAGAGAACCAAGCCGACAAACACGAGAATCGTGTCGGTCGTTGTGTCCGATATGACCATCAGCAAGGCGATATAGCAAACTGCAAACGCCCAGAACCTCCAGAATCTTCCTAAGCCGGCTCGGCCCTGCAGTTTGGCGTAGTTGCGTGTCATGTCGTCGTAAAGCTCACGAACATGCAGCGGCATTTTGTCTCGGTAAGACTCGAGTTCAAACGGATTTTTTCCCGGGGTAGGATTCTTCATTTTTTATAACTTGTTCAATTCATTAAGGATTCGGCGCGTATTCAGCGGCGCATCCTCGAGATAATAGCGGATAAGGTCACGCATCAACATTCGGGCTTCCCATTCCTGCGTTCCGCTCTGAAGCGTATTGCTGTTCAGAGCCTCTAACGTCGTGCCGGAGATTCCGCTGCCTTCAAAGGCCGTATTGTCATTGGCCACAAAGTCGCCTCGAACAAATCGGTAGTGCTTGGCAGGAAACGGACCGGAAGGAAGCGCATAACCCAGCACTTTTAAAAAGTCCCGTTCAAAGTAGCGGAGCGGGACAAGGTAATCTTTTTCGACTGCCAGTTTTTTGAGCGTGTCGTAATAGATCGTGAACAATGCAGGCTCCGGTTCCCCTCTTGGGAGCAGGCGGACTAAGAGTTCATTGATGTAAAAGGCCGACATGAGGACTTTTTCGTTCATCGGAATCGTCCCGTACCACTCACAGCGCGTGAGATTTTTGACTTCGCCTTTGCCGGAGTAGGAAACTGCCAGGGGACAGAAAGGATTAAGCAGTCCGCGATATTGAGACATTGGTCGTTTTGCTCCGCGTGCAACCAAAGGAATACGTCCGTAATCGCGAGTAAAAAACTCTACGATAAGACTCGTCTCTCTCCATGGGTAAGTGTGGAGAACAAACGCGGGCTGCTGATCAACCCGATATTCCGAACGACCTTTCTCGGCCATCAAAAGAACCTCAAAATAAAGAGGTCATTTTAGCAAATAGGCGAAGTGGCGCCTCTGATGAAGACCGGTCTCAACCGACAGATTTACCTTATGAAGGGAGAGTCAAAAATTAATACTTATCAATCTCATGGCAGAGTCATATCCTGGAAGAGCATGTTTCAAGACGAACAAATACCACTTGGAGGAAGATGCCATGTTATCTGCGCCTATCCACGATTGGACCGACTTTCAGCTTTCCTGAACCTCTATATATGGTCTTACCTGTTTGCGGGATGTTCCTTTTGAATGGCTGGTTCAAGCCATCCATGGCCTTGAATCAATGTATCCTTTCACAGTAGAGGCTTCTTGGAACCGAACCGGTTCTTATGCACAGTCAGTTATTGGAACTGTTTTGTTCTTATAGAGGATAATGAAAGTGCACCAATGTCCGAGGAAAGAATCTCAGCTATGAGGCCGCTAAAAATCCCGAGCAGCCTAAAGCAGCTCGGGATTTTTGTTAATTTGATTGCTTATGACTATTTGACAACAATAAATTCATACTGAGGATTGCCCATCTTCTTTTCAGCCATCGCAGAAAGCTGACGAAGACCGTGGCGGCTTTCGATTCTTTCAATGACGTCTTTTCCGTCCGGTGCTGCATAGATCAGATCGCAGGAAGCCTGATCAATAGCTAAGAGGTCGTTAGAAGCCAAGATGCCGATGTTCTTCATTGTCGGTTTCTTAGCACTTGTTCCGGCGCAGTCACAGTCAACACTCATGTTCCTCAGAACATTAATAAAGGTGATGTGCTTACCGAAATGATTGATCACTGCTTGAGCAGAATCAGCCATCAGTTCCATGAACTGATCTTTTAATGGCATAGCTCCGAAGTCAGGTGCTCCGTTCATATTAGCGCCGTGTACTTGGCGTTTGCCGACCTTTCCTGAAGCACAGCCGATCGCGATGTTCTTCATCGAGCCGCCGAATCCGCCCATGGCATGGCCCTTGAAGTGAGTCAACACCAACATAGAGTCGTAATCGACAATGCCTTTGCCCATTGCGACTTCTTTAAGGTGGAATCCGTCACGAACCGGCAGATTGACATCACCGTGCTCATCCATGATATCGACCGGGCAGAAAGTCCAGCCGTTAATTTCAAGGGTCTTTCTATGGTCGGCAGTATTTTGTCTTCCGCCGCCGTACAAGGTATTCGTTTCAACGATCGTGCTGTTCGGAATGGTCTTTTGCAGAGCCTGAACCATGTCACGAGGAAGAATATTGGGACCGTGCGGTTCTCCGGTGTGCAGTTTGATCGCCACTTTCCCGTAAATTTCTTCATTGACCAGGTTATAAAGCTTGATCAGAGAAGCGGCATCAATCACAGGAGAAAAGTAAACCTTAGCCACAGAGCCTTCAACCTTTTGTCCTGTGACATTCTTAGAGCCGATAACCGGTGTCTTTTGAACTAAGGGAAGTTGTTCGGCAGCGGCGGCCGAAGAAACAGCGGACACAGAACCGTCTAAAGCTAATAGGGCGGCTGCCGCACCTTTAAGCATTCCTCTTCTTGAGATACGAGACTTTTCCATATGAGTTTCTCCTTCTTATTTAAGGTGATACTCAAATTTTATTGGCTTTTTGAAAAAATCCTTTTGCCTATTAATACCGATTTTTTATGGATATTCATCAGAAAATCTAAGCAGTTAAGAACAGAAAACAGCAGTTAGTTCACTAAACGCCGAAAACGTCTATCCGCCCAACAAAAAATCTCGGAGGATCTTTCGACCGACCGAGATTTTGCTTCGTCAGTAATTATTGACCGGCTGTTAGTAGCCTAAGGATTTCAGCACTTGGGCGTCATCGCCCCAGCCTTTACGAACACGTACCCAAACTTCGAGGTAAACGTTCTTGCCAAGCATCTTGGAAATATCTTCACGAGCCAGGCGGGAAATTTCACGCAGTTTGGCGCCCTTCTCACCGATCACGATGCCTTTGTGGCTTTCGCGGTTGACCAACAGGGTTGCGAAAATTCTTGCCTGATCATCGGTTTCTTCCCATTTGTCGATCATGACGGCAACACCGTACGGCAGTTCGTCGCCCAACAAGCGGAAAGCTTTTTCACGAATAATCTCGGCAGCCAAGAAGCGCGGAGATTTATCGGTGTAGATGTCATCTTCGTAAAGCTTGTCGCCTTCCGGCAGATACTTACGAATCACTTCAAGCAAAACATCCAGCTGACGGGTCTTTTCGGCGCTGACCGGAACCACATCGGCAAACGGAAACTTCTCCATGGATTCCTTGATCAAAGGAAGCATGGCTTCGCTCTCTTTAACTTCGTCTGTCTTGTTGATCGCCAAAATCACGTCCTTGGCGTCTTTACTCAGGAGGTTCAGAACGACCTGATCTTCAGGACGCCAGCCGGTGGCTTCAATGACCATCACGACGGCATCAACATCGGACAAACTCGAGCGGACGGACTGATTCATACGGGCCAGAAGTTCGGACGAATGCTTCGTCTGAAAGCCCGGTGTATCGACGAACAGGTACTGTGCATTATCAGTCGTCAAAACGCCCATGATTCGGTCACGAGTCGTCTGGGGCTTCTTGCTGGTAATGCTGACCTTTTCACCGACCAGCGCGTTGATCAGCGTGCTCTTGCCGACGTTAGGACGGCCGATCACAGCAACATAACCGCTGCGGAAGTCTTCAGATTTTCCAGTCTCTTTATTTTCACTCATAAACTTAGCCTTTCAAATTTCTAATGGCTTCGCTATCCAGAGCTTTCTGAGCTGCATCCTGTTCTGCCTGACGGCGAGACTTGCCCACGCCCGTCAGTGAGATTCCGAGATCGGGGATATCGACTCGAACTTCAAATTCCTGATCATGAGGTGCACCTCTGATCTCGACGATGTCATAAAGAGGCAATCCGTAGTGCATCCTTTGGAGCACCTCCTGCAGATTCGTCTTGGCGTCCTTACCGAGCGTAGTAGGTGTCAGCTGGCTGAGCATCGGCTCATACAAGCGAATAATCACAGTTTGCGCCTCTTCAAAGCCGCCGTCGGTGAAAACCGCCCCAAAAATGGCCTCAACTGCGTCGGCAATGGTTGACGGACGATGGTTTCCGCCGGTATGTTTTTCGCCTGCGCCGACTTTAAGAAAATCGGAAATTCCGATTCGCTCGGCAATTTCTGCTAAAGCAGACTGTCTGACAAGATTGCTTCTGACGCGGGATAAGGACCCCTCATCGAAATGCTTATCTTTTAAAAACAAGGCGTTCCCGATCACGCAATTAAGGACCGAGTCGCCTAAAAATTCCAAACGTTCGTTGTGTTCCGCACTGAAAGAACGGTGCGTCATCGCGCGGCGCAAGAGCTCTTTGTTCTTGAACGTATAACCGATTCTTTCTTCTAAAACTGTTAAAGGAAGCATAGGAGATCCTTAATTGAAGAAACCGATGCGGCTCGGTTTCGAGACGTTCATCCAAACCATAAAGGCTCGGCCGACTAAATTCTTTTCAGGTACGAAGCCCCAGTAGCGGCTGTCCTCAGAGTTGTCGCGGTTGTCACCTAACACAAAGTACTTGTCTTTCGGCACCGTGCAGATCAAACCTCCGGGGACATAGTCGCAGGCTTTCGGGTCGGTATGGCTCGGGAGCGGATAAACGCCGGATGGTGCTCTGGAATTGATGAGCAGATGGTGCTCTGTCTTGTCAAGTTTTTCGAGGAACTCTTCTAAAGACTGCATCTTGGCTTCATCGTAGTACTCGCCGATTTCGCCGATAGGAACGGGTTTGCCGTTGATAGAAAGCTTCTTGTTGATATATTCGATCTTGTCCCCGGGCAAGCCGATCACGCGTTTGATGTAATCGATATTTTCATCGGGCGGATAACGGAACACCACCACATCTCCGCGCTCGGGTTCCCCGATCGGAAGAATCTTGGTGTTAAGCACCGGAAGTCTCAAACCGTACTGATACTTGTTGACAAGAATCATGTCACCGGTTTCCAGCGTCGGCATCATGGAGCCGCTCGGAATACGGAACGGCTCAAAGAGGAAAGAACGCAGAATAAAAATGAAGAAAATCACCGGGAAGAATCCGGCGGTGTATTCCAGCCACTTCGGACGGTCCGTGGAAGCCTGAACGATCGCATTTCTTGCGGCAACGACCGTCTGCTCTCCTCTGCGCAGAGACTCTGCATTGTCGCGGTCGAAGGCGGTTAGCTCGTCCTGGGCAGCAGCACGGCGTTTCGGTGCCCAGATAAAAACATCCAATACCCAAAGAACGCCCGTGAAGACGGTCAAGAGAAAGAGGATTAAAGAAAATGTCATTTCAAATCATCCGGTTGAGGGGTTGTTATTTATCGTCTTGCTGAAGGATGGCAAGGAAGGCTTCCTGCGGAATCTCCACGGTTCCGACCTGTTTCATACGCTTCTTACCGGCCTTCTGTTTTTCCAGAAGTTTGCGTTTACGCGTAATGTCACCGCCGTAGCACTTAGCCAAAACGTTCTTACGAAGCGCCTTGACGTTTTCTCGGGCAATAACATTCGCGCCGATGGCTGCCTGAATCGCCACGTCATACATCTGGCGCGGAATGATGCTGCGCATCTTGGTTACGATTTCACGGCCGCGGGCGACGGAATTGGCACGGTGAACAATCGAGGACAAGGCGTCGACTTTATCGCCGTTAATAAGAATGTCGATCTTGACCACGTCGGCTGCACGATATTCCTTGAACTCATAGTCCATAGAAGCGTAACCGCGGGTTAAAGATTTCAGCTTATCGAAGAAGTCGAGCACGATTTCAGCGAGCGGAAGATCGTAGTGCAGGTGAACCTGACGGCCGTGATAGGCAAGGTCAAGCTGAACGCCCCGCTTCTGATTGCACAGCGTCATGACAGCGCCCACGTATTCGTCCGGCACAAAAATCGTCACAGAATCGATCGGTTCACGAATTTCAGCGATCTTGTCGACCGGAGGCAGTTTGGACGGATTCTCAACATGGATGACTTCGCCGTTGCGCAGAAGAACTTCATACACGACGCTCGGAGCGGTCGTAATCAAGTCCATGTTGTATTCGCGCTCAAGTCGCTCCTGCACAATATCCATGTGCAGCAGACCAAGGAAGCCGGCGCGGAAGCCGAAGCCTAAGGCCTGAGAGACTTCAGGTTCAAAATGCAGTGCGGCATCGTTGAGCTGAAGTTTGGTCAAAGCGTCGCGAAGCGCATCGTATTGGTTGGATTCCACCGGATAAAGACCGGCAAACACCTGGCTCTTGGCTTCTTTAAAGCCCGGGAGCGCTTCTTCTGCCGGTTTTGCGGCATTGGTCACGGTGTCGCCGACGCGGGCGTGTTTCAGCTCTTTAATGCCGGCAACGACAAAACCTACCTGACCGGCAGAAAGCTCGGACTTGGTCTGAGACTTCGGTGTAAAAACACCGACCTGTTCAACCAAATGGTTGGCACCTGTGGCCATCAGGCGAATCTTGTCTTTAGGTTTAATCGTGCCGTTAACAACGCGAACCAGCATGACGACGCCGACATAGTTGTCAAACCAAGAGTCGATGATCAGCGCCTGCAGCGGAGCGGCAGGATCGCCCTGAGGTGCGGGAATACGCTCAACTACGCGTTCGAGAATCTCATCGATACCCATGCCGGTTTTTGCAGATGCTTCAATCGCGTCGGTCGCATCCAAACCGATCACATCTTCGATTTCTTCTTTGGCCTCATCCGGATTGGCGCTTTGCAAGTCCATCTTGTTGAGCACCGGAAGAACTTCTACACCAAGCTCAATCGCCGTGTAGCAGTTGGCTACGGTCTGCGCTTCAACCCCCTGAGTCGCGTCAACCACAAGAAGAGCGCCTTCGCAGGCGGACAAGGAACGGCTGACTTCATAGCTGAAGTCAACGTGTCCCGGGGTATCAATCAAATTTAAAAGATAGGTCTGACCGTCTTTAGCCTTATAGTTCAGCGTTGCCGTCTGGGCCTTGATCGTAATGCCTCTTTCCTTTTCCAGATCCATAGAGTCCAAAACCTGGGACTCCATTTCGCGCTCGGAAAGACCGCCGCAGCGTTGAATTAAACGGTCGGCGAGGGTGGATTTTCCATGATCGATATGCGCGATGATGGAAAAATTTCTGATCTGCTTCATAGCTTCCTTGACATCAAACGTTTTGCTGTCAAAACGAAAAACAAAAAGCACCGATATTTTTGTGAGAGTGATCGCAGTCGAAAAACCCGAAGTCGCTCACAGAAATAGTCAAATGCGCCAATAACTTACTCCTTAAATGGGATATTTTAGCTAACTTTATTCGGCCTCCCGACGCAAACTTATTTACGAATTATTGCCGTTTTATACAGCTTCGCCGCTTCGCTAAAAAGAAAAAGACCGCCGAAGCGATCCTTTTCCTAAAGCGAATCGTTTGCTTAGACCTGTCCGAAGATCAGAGAACCGTTCGTTCCGCCGAAGCCGAAGGAGTTCTTCATGGCATAGCGGATCGGCATCTCACGAGCAACATTCGCACAGTAATCCAGATCGCATTCCGGATCCTGATTGAAGATATTGATCGTGGGAGGAGAAACTTGATTCTTCAGTGCCAAAACCGTAAAGACGGATTCGATACCGCCGGCGCCGCCTAAGAGGTGACCGGTCATAGACTTAGTAGAGTTGACTACTAACTTCTTAGCATCTTCACCGAAAGCCAGTTTGATGGCATTGGTTTCATTGACGTCACCGACAGACGTGCTGGTACCGTGTGCATTCAGGTACTGAATATCCGACGGATTCAGTCCGGCCTGGCGCATGGCATTCTTCATGCAGCGCATCGGACCTTCGGCACTCGGTGTCGTAATGTGATGAGCATCGGCAGAAAGACCGTAGCCGACGATCTCGGCATAAATCTTGGCGCCGCGCTTCTTGGCGTGTTCATAGTCTTCAAGGACCAGAACACCGGATCCTTCGCCGAGCACAAAACCGTCACGATCCTTATCGAACGGACGGGATGCCGTTACCGGATCGTCGTTTCTGCGGGACAAGGCATGCATATTGTCAAAGCCGCCTACGCCCAACGGGCAAACCGTGCTTTCAGCACCGCCGGCAACCATGACGTCGGCGTCTCCGCGGCGAATCATCCAGGCCGCTTCACCGATGCTGTGCAGGCCGGTTGTGCAGGCTGTGGAGTAAGCCAGGGACGGACCCTGCAAATTGCGCATGATGGAGAGCTGTCCGGAGACCATGTTGGCAATCGCGCCGGGAATCAGGAACGGAGAGATGCGGCGTTCGCCTCTTTCCATATAAGACTGATAATTCTGGCAGATAATCGGCAAACCGCCGATTCCGCTGCCGATCGCGCTACCTGCTCTCTCAGCCTCCTCACCTTCAAAAGTCAGGCCGCTGTCATCCAGTGCCTGGACAGCTGCAGCAATACCTAATTGAATAAAACGGTCGAAACGGCGAGCTTCTTTTGCCGGAAGATATTTTTCGACTTCAAAATTTTTAACTTCACCGGCAATACGGCTGCCGAAAGAGGATGCATCAAATTGCGTAATAACGCCGATGCCGGACTTGCCGGCAAGGGCGTTATTCCAACTTTCTTCGACCGTGTTGCCGATTGGGCTAACCATGCCCAATCCGGTAACAACCACACGACGCATTCAGGAGCTCCGTTCGGCCTTTAATTAAGCCTTCTTGTGAGCTTCGATGAAATCGATAGCGTCCTGAACGGTCTGGATCTTTTCCTGCTGGTCGTCAGGAATTTCGATGCCGAATGTGTCTTCAAGGGCCATGACCAATTCAACGGTGTCAAGAGAGTCTGCACCGAGGTCGGAGATGAAAGCGCTTTCATTCTTGATATCGGCTTCATTGATGCTGAGCTGTTCAGCGACGACCTTCTTAACCTGTTGTTCAATATTGTCCATTTAAAAACCTCTTTTCTAGAGTGATAAAAAATTATTCATGGCCCCTTCTCGGGCCTAATCTTGGCATTTTATCAGAGCCGCAGTAACGTGAACGGCCGAAAATAGCCGTTGTTACATCCTCATGCCGCCGTTAACTTCAATGACCTGACCGGTGATATAGGCAGCTGCGCTGGAAGCCAGGAACACCACGGCTTCGGCAACATCATCTGCAGAACCTAAGCGTCCGAGCGGAATCTGTGCAAGAAGAGCTTGCTTCTGCGCATCGTTCAGCGCGTCGGTCATATCGGTTGCGATAAATCCGGGCGCAACGCAGTTGACGGTAACACCGCGGGAACCGATTTCTCTGGCGATGGATTTGCTCATAGCGATCGTGCCGGCCTTGGCGGCTGCGTAGTTCGCCTGGCCGGCATTGCCCATCATGCCGACGATGGAGGCTATGTTAATGATGCGACCGTGACGGGCTTTCATCATGCCTTTGAGGCAGGCGCGGGAAAGACGGAATCCGCCTGTGAGATTCGTTTCGATCACTTCATCCCACTGAGAATCTTTCATACGCATGGAAAGCGTATCGCGAGTGATGCCGGCGTTGTTCACTAACACGGTAACGGAACCGAAGTCGGCTTCGAGCGCTTTCATGAAAGCGTCGGTACCTTCGCGGGCAGCAATATTTAAAACGCGGCCTCCGCCTTTGCCGCCGAGTTCCTGGATACGAGCGGAAATCTTTGCAGCGCCGGAGTCACTTGTTGCCGTGCCGATCACTGTGGCACCGGCTTTAACGCAGACGTCCAGAATGGCTGCTCCGATACCGCGACTGGCGCCGGTGACTAATACGATTTCGCCGGCGAGTGCGTCAGCTGTAAAAACGGACTGAGTCATGAATCATTTCTCCTGGTTTGCCGCAGCAGCTTCTTCTAAGGCTGCACGGCTGTTTAATGCTTTAGCAGTAATTCCTTTGGTGATGCGCTTGACCATTCCGGACAAAGCTGCTCCGGGACCGACTTCATAAATTTCCATGACGCCGGCCTCTTCCATCTTACGAACTGTATCGGCCCACAGAACCGGAGAGGCAACCTGAGCCGCCAGAACGTCGCGAATGGCGTCGGGTTCTTCGTGGATTTGGACGTCAACGTTATGTAAGACCGGCAGGAAAGGTTTCTGAAGGTCAACGGTTTTCAGCTTTTCTTCCATGGCAAGCGCAGCCGGTTTCATCAAAGAAGAATGGAACGGACCGGAAACATTCAGTTTGATAGCGCGCTTAGCACCGGAAGCCAAACTCTTTTCCATGGCTTCCTGAACAGCTGCAACGGTACCGGCAATCACGACCTGCCCCGGAGTATTGAAGTTAACGGCTTCGACAACGCCATTTGTAGCGCATTCAAGGCAGACGGTCTTCACTTGGTCGTCGGATAAACCGAGGATCGCAGCCATCGTACCTTCACCGACGGGAACCGCGGCCTGCATTTGTTCTGCGCGATAGCGAACCAGCTGCAGAGCATCCGTAAAGTCGAGCGCACCGGCAGCAACCAAAGCAGAGTATTCACCGAGGCTGTGGCCGGCGAGCAGATCCGGCTTGCGACCGCCTTCCTGGAGATAAAAACGATACATAGCAATCGAAGCGCAAACCAAGGCTGGCTGAGTATTGACCGTCAGGCTAAGCTCTTCAGCCGGACCTTCAGCAATCAACTTGGACAAAGCAAAACCTAAAGCCTCATCGGCTTCCTTGAGTGTTTCGCGAACAATCGGCTCGTCGGCTAAGGTTGAGAGCATTCCGACAGCCTGGCTTCCCTGACCGGGAAATACAAAGGCGATTTTTTTATCTTGCATTTTTCTTTTATTGACAATTAGAACTTGAGCAATACGGAGGCCCAGGTAAAACCTCCTCCGACTCCCTGCAGCAGAACGAGATCCCCGCGTTTCAGTCTTCCGGATCTGTGTGCTTTATCCAAAGCAAGCGGAACGCTGGCAGCAGATGTGTTTCCGTGCTGATTGACGGAAATCATCAGGTGTTCCTCATCAATACCGAGTTTTTCGCGAACCATATTCATGATGCGCAAGTTGGCCTGATGAGGAATATAAAGATCCACGTCGTTCGTAGCCAAGTTGGCTTTGGTCAGTACATTGCGAGCGCTTTCCGTCATTTTTTCTACCGCAGCCTTAAAGACCAAGCGGCCGTCCATGCGGATGAACGGATCACCGACGACTTTACCGCCGTCGATATGACTGTCTGCGGCCAGTACATGCACTCCGCGCGTGCCGTCTGCCTTCAGTTCAGAAGCCAAAATACCGGGCTCATCGGATTTTTCCAGAACCACAGCTCCGGCGCCGTCGCCGAACAAAACACAAGTTGTTCTGTCTTTCCAATCCAAAACACGAGACAGAGTCTCTGCACCGATCACCAAGACGCGCTTGGCAGAACCAGCACGAATCATTGAGTCAGCAATCGAAAGTGCATAGGCAAAACCGGAACAAACGGCCTGAATATCAAAGGCACCGGCGCCCGACGCACCGAGAATCGCCTGAACTTGGCAAGCCGTGCTCGGGAAAACGGAATCCGGAGTGGTCGTCGCGACAATAATCAGATCAATTTCGTCAGGAGAAAAACCACCTGCTTCCAAGGCCTGTTTTGCAGCCTCGGAGGCCAAATAAGTGGTGGACTCTTCACCGGAAGCAAGATAGCGCTGTTCGATGCCCGTGCGGGTACGGATCCATTCGTCGCTCGTCTCGACACCGATTTTGGCTAAATCCTGAGCCAACTCTTCATTGCTTACCGCTCTCTTCGGAAGAAAACTTCCGGTGGAGGCGATACGAGAAAAACAATTTTCCGACACTGGGAAATCCTCTAAATAACTATGAGCGACAGATTACTTTAATTAGGACTTGCGAATACAAGCAGAAAACCCGTATTACACACAAATACAAATTTTCCGCAGAAAAACAAAAAGCTCTCCGAAGAGAGCTCTGCAGAATGTCTTTAGACTCGACCGCCGCACCGTCCGTCGTGGGTCTCAGATGAGAGCGATCCGGGTCAGTGAAGACTTATTCCTGGTCGTCAGCCTTAGTAGCGATGACTTTCTTACCACGGTAAAAACCGGTGGCAGAAATGTGATGACGACGGTGAACTTCGCCGGTTGTCGGTTCGACAGCCAGAGGCGGGTTCGTCAGAAAATCGTGAGCACGGTGATTGCCGCGCTTGTTGGTCGATTTCTTATTTTGCTGAACAGCCATGGTAACCCCACGTAAATTAAAATCTAACTTTCAAAATCGAGCGGGCAACAGTTACGCTTCCGCTCCTGGAAAATCAGGCATTCTACACTAACCTTAGACCTTACGCAAACCTTTGAGATCTTTGAGTTTTGCAAAAGGATTCGGCTTCTGAACTTCGTCTTTTGACTCTTCAGGTCCGTCGGTCTGACAGCCTTCTTCGTGAGCCGGAACCAAGGGAAGAGAAAGAATCAGTTCTTCTTCAATCCAGTCGGCAAGATTGAGCTTGTCGCTGCCGACGATGACTTCGGTGTCATCATCTTCGTCGATCGGAATCGAATCGGCTTCTTCTTCGCTCTTAGCGAAGCGGAAAGCAACTTCTCTCTCAATCTTGAAATCCATCGGTTTCGTGCAGCGATTGCAAACCAAAGGAACAACGGTCGCGAGTTCCATGACGGCGCCGGGCCATCCCTTTTTAGCCGTCATTCCGCAGATTCGGTATGTCACGGTTCCTTCGGTCGGAAGAATCATGTCTTTTAAGCGCGGAAGATCCGACAATTTTGCCTGCCCTTCGATGACTTTCTTATCTCTGGCCAGGTCATAAGCATTCACATAGTCGGTTTGTTTTAGGTATGCGGACATTGAATTTCTCTCTTTCTGCGATAAGCACTGAACTAGAATAGTCTCTTTCAAGTTTGAGTGCTTTTAGGAACGACCCAATTATGGACAACAAAGCCGCAATAATTTTAGGTTCAAGTTCTCCTTTCCGACGCGAGCTTTTAGAGCGTCTCCAGATCCCTTTCACTACCTGCTCTCCCGACGTCGATGAAACGCCGCTCAAAGGAGAAAGCCCGAAGGATCTCTCACTGCGCCTTTCCGTACTGAAAGCTCAGGCAGTTGCCGCCCAGCATCCGCACTGCGTGGTCATCGGCTGTGATCAGGTCTTGGAATTAAACGGTCGTCCGGTCGGAAAACCCGGCAATTTCGAAAACGCCTTCAAGCAGCTCTCCGAGATGTCCGGTCAGACCGTTACATTCCATTCTGCCATGACCGTCATTGACGCCAAAGGAAATCTGCAGAGCACGGTCGTCCCGACATTTATCCGTATGCGCAATCTGCCTCCGGAAGGCATTCGTGAGTACCTTGAACGCGAGAAGCCTTTCAATTGCGCCGGATCAGCCAAAATTGAAAAACTTGGTATCGCCTTAGTCGCCGAGTGCAAATCCGACGATCCGACCGCCATCATCGGACTGCCGCTGATTGAATTGACGACTATGCTTGCTCAGGCCGGCATTCACGTTCTTCCGGAGCTTAACTGATGAATAAAGGAAAGCTCTTCATGCTGCCGGTCCCTATCGCCGATGGGGTACTGAACGACACACTGCCCGAACACACGATTCAAACGGCTCGTGAACTCAAGTTCTTTTTAGGTGAGAACGCCAAGTCGGCAAGAGCTTTCCTGAAATTCTGCGGCCACCCATCGCCTATAGCCTCGCTTTCTATTGAAGAAATCGGGCATCGTCCGGATTCTGCAAAGGTACGAGGCTGGCTCAAGCCTGCATTGGAAGGAAACGATATCGGCATTGTGAGCGAAGCCGGATGTCCGGGCGTCGCGGATCCAGGCGCACAAATCGCTGCGGAAGCTCATAAGCTTGGTATCCGCGTCGTACCGCTCGTCGGACCGTCTTCTATTCTTTTAGCTTTAATGGCTTCCGGTATGGACGGACAGCATTTCCGTTTCTGCGGCTACCTTCCGATTAAAGAGCCTGCCCGCACCAATGCAATTAAAGATCTTGAAAGAAAGAGCGCTTCTTCGGAAGGAGAAACTCAGCTCTTCATCGAAACACCCTACCGCAACAGCGGCATGCTCGCCGATCTTGTTAAAAACTGCGCGCCTACGACGCTTATTCTCGCGGCCACAGACATCTCCGGGCCGGAAGAGCGCATTCGCACGTTCTCCGCAGCGGATTGGAAAAAACAGGATTTGTCGCTGCCGAAGCTCCCGACGGTCTTTGGAATTCTCGGCGCTAAGCGAGCTCGTCGAGCTTAGTTTTGAGCGCTTCCATGGTCCTGACAATGGCGTCGGGCTTATAAGCCTCTAAACGTTCTAACGGCGCAGCACCCCAAGTGACCGCAATTGTGCGGACTCCGGCCGCTTTGCCTAGCTTAATATCGTGCTCAGTGTCGCCGATCATCACAATCTCGTCCATTGTGAGCCCGTTTCTTTCAAGCAGAGTATTCAGCATTAGAGGGTCGGGTTTTGGGAGCGCTTCATCGGCTGTGATGGAATCATCAAAATAATCCCACACATTCATCCGATTAACGATTCTTGAGAGGCCCTTGCGGCTTTTACCGGTTGCAATCGCGGTTTTGATGCCGGCGTCTTGAAGTTCACGCAGAAGTTCCAAAACGCCCGGAAATAACTTCAGAGAAGGATCGCTCTGAAGAAAATAGCGCACGTAAATGTCTTTGTAACGACCGTACTCGCTTTCAGGAAGATCCGGCGCCACGATCGGAATGATGTCCTTGAAGCCTAACCCGATAATGCTCTTTGCCATCTCATAACTGACAGGCGCAATCCCGATTTCTTCATTTGCCAACTGGATACCGCGGGCAATCGCAGGAACTGAATCAACTAAGGTGCCGTCAAAATCAAAAACGGCCATCTTCAGAGCGTGCATTCTTCTTTTTCCTGATTTAGTAGGTTTGAGGACTGAGCTATTTATTCTGAGCCTTTCTTTGCTCTAAAACCTCAATGAGCTCTACACAATCTTTAGGAAGCGGAGCTTCAATCTCGAGTTCCTCTCCTGTAATCGGATGATGAAAACAAATCTTGCCTGAGTGCAGGAACATCCGTTTGAACGGCACACCCAGCGAACCGTGGGCAACTTCATCATTAAATGCGAAATCGCCGTACTTCTCGTCTCCGACCAGCGGAAAGCCTAACTCTGCTGCATGCACCCTAATCTGATGGGTACGACCGGTGAGAAGATCGACTTCAACTAAAGAAACCGGTCCGAAACGTTCTTTCAATCTAAATATAGAGTGGCTCGGAAGCCCGTTTTCCGGATCAACGCGCACACGACGCTCTCCCGAGGGCGTGACGTACTTAAAAAGCGGAAACTTCGCGTGCTGACGATCGTTCTGCCAATCCCCTTTAACCAACGCCTGGTAGGTCTTGTGCATCTCTCCTTCGCGGATCATTTCGTGGAGTCGCACCAAAGCTTTCCGAGTTTTAGCCAGCACCAATACGCCGGAAGTCCCTCTGTCCAAGCGATGGACGAGTTCCAGGAACGGAAGTTCCGGGCGGCTCGCTCTCATTCGTTCGATTAGACCGTAAGAGATGCCGCTGCCGCCATGGCTTGCCATACCGGCCAGTTTGTCCACGACCATGATGTTTTGATCTTCAAAAAGAATCGGCGGCATTTCCGAGAGCTTCAAGGGAGGTGCCGAATGTTCGGATTCTTTTTCGGTATAGCGGATCGGCGGAATACGAACTTCGTCTCCGCTCTGCAGACGAGTGTCGACATGAGCTCGTCCTTTATTGACTCGGACCTCGCCGGAACGCACTACGCGGTAGATCAAAGATTTCGGCACGCCTTTAAGCTGTGAAAGCAGAAAGTTATCCAGTCTTTGACCGTCATTGCTTTCGTCAACCTTCTTGAAGATAACCTTCGGCTCGGCGGCTTTTCTTTCTTTCGGTTCTTGTGCCGATGTCTTCACCCTTGGTAAGGCAGTCTTTGGCTTTGGGCGCTGAGTGACCTTTCCGGTCGACGCGGAAATGTTTAAGTCTGCTAACAAATCTTTTCCGCTGCGGGTGCGGCTTTTCGCAGAAGTACGACCCTTTTTTGAGGCTGTTCGCTCATTATTTTGGCGAGATTTCATCATTTGTTCTAAAATCCTGTGCGAGAGGTTTGACCGTCAGAACAACTCGGCGCCGCAGGTTTGCGCGTCTGAAATCTGTCGGTTCAACTGTTCTCAATGACCTCCGCCGATTGTAATCTTTTGACGACAAACGGAATGCGATGCGTACCGATTCTAGGGTCTCTCCGCTTGAGCTGACCGATGATGAACGGAACACGCTAAACATCGTTTTTCGCAACGATGCCGGCAGGAGATTTTGTAATGAATGATAGGCGGTGCTCCGATTTTCGAATCGTCGCAGCTCGCCAATGGCCTTCGGGTCATTTGCTGTAAAGAATTTTTATTAACACGGGGCGCAGCATCCGGTTGATGCGCGCACAAATTTTGGAACACATGCTGCACTCGTGCAGCAAAAGTATTGGAAAAAAGAGAGTGGCTTACCTCCGCTGTTTCGATCGGCCTGCCTATTCCTGCCTAACGGGAAGGGATAATTGTGCCTGCACTGCGGTCTCCTCTCTCGATTTTATAAAGCCTCCTGCGGACAATTTCCGCGATTCACTCAGGGAGATCCCTTTGCCCGTTCCACTTGTTCCGGAACCTGTTTGATATCTTTTCTCTACGGCACGCCTATGGTCCGCGTCAGTGACTGAGGAGTGCTTGATGAAGCGCATGTTATTTAACGCCACGCATGCTGAGGAGCTGCGTGTCGCTATTGTTGAAGGTCAGAAGCTCATTGATATTGATATCGAGTCTTCCGAACGTCAGCAGAGAAAGTCCAATATCTACAAAGGCGTAATCACCCGTATTGAACCGTCTTTGGAAGCATGTTTCGTCGATTACGGCGAAGAACGCCACGGTTTTCTCCCTTTTAAAGAAATTTCCCGTTCTTACTTCAAAGAAGGTGTTGATGTTCGCACTGCGACCATCAAAGAAGCACTCTCCGAAGGAACCGAGCTCATCGTTCAGGTTGAAAAAGAAGAACGCGGCAACAAGGGTGCGGCACTGACCACTTTCATTTCCTTGGCCGGTCGCTACCTCGTCCTTATGCCGAACAATCCTCGCGGAGGCGGTGTCAGCCGTCGTATCGAAGGCGAAGAACGCGAAGAGCTTCGTGAAAACATGTCCAAGCTCCCGACACCGAAAGGCATGAGCCTCATCGCTCGTACCGCTGGTATCGGCCGTACGGTCGAAGAACTCAAATGGGACTTTGATTACCTTCTCCAGCTCTGGCAGGCCATTGTTGAAGCTGCCACACCGCAGTATGAAGACACCGAAGGCAACTTCGTCACCGCTCCCATCGGTCCTCTCGGCCAGAAATACGAACGCGTGAATCCGGCCCCCTTCCTGATCGTTGAAGAAAGCAATCTCGTGATTCGCGCGATCCGCGACTACTTCCAGCCGGACATCGCTGAAATTCTCGTTGACACCGACGACATCTACGAACAGGCTAAGCAGTTCATGGGCCACGTCATGCCTGACATGATCAACCGTGTCAAGCGCTACACGGACGATGTGCCCCTATTCTCCCGCTTCCAGATCGAAAATCAGATCGAAACGGCCTACTCCAGAACCGTTCCCCTCCCCTCGGGCGGCTCGATTGTGATCGACCACACTGAAGCTCTGGTTGCCATCGACGTTAACTCCGCCCGCGCCACCGCCGGCGGAGACATCGAAGCCACTGCCTTCCACACCAATGAAGAAGCTGCTGAAGAAGTTGCGCGTCAGATGCGTCTGCGTGACCTCGGCGGCTTGATCGTCATCGACTTCATCGATATGGAAGATCCGGCCCATCAGCGTGCTATCGAACAGCGCATCAAAGAAGCTATTCGTCACGACAGAGCCCGCGTCCAGATCGCCAAGATTTCCCGCTTCGGCTTGTTGGAACTCTCCCGCCAGAGACTTCGTCCGTCTCTGTACGAAGGCAGCCACATCACCTGCCCGCGCTGCAACGGTATCGGCGCTATTCGTGACACCGAATCCAGTGCGATTCAAGTGCTTCGTATTCTCCAGGAAGAAGCGCTCAAAGACGGCACCACTGCTCTTCAGGCCCAGGTTCCGGTCGATGTTGCAACGTACCTGCTGAACGAAAAACGCGACGACATCGCCAAGATCGAACATCGTCACCACATTGAAGTCATCCTGATCCCGAACAAGACGCTCGAAACACCGCATTATCAGATCGAACGCCTTCGCACCGAAGATCAGCTGCTGACAGAAGGTGCTCCGAGCTACAAGCGCGTGGAAGAGCTTGCTCCTGAGCCCGAAGCTCCTTACTCCAGAGCTCAGAACGTCGCGCCTTCTACTAAGCCTCGTCAGATCCCTGTCATCAAAGGCCTGCCCGTCAGAGAAGACGCTCCGAAGCACGTTGAGCCTGCCAAACCTTCCAAAGAACCTGCCAAGAAAGAAAAGAGCTTCTTCCAGAAGATTCTTGCTTTCTTCACCGGAAATTCTGAAGCTGAAGAGAAAGAAGAAGCCAAGAACAATTCCAGCCGCGGCGACAAATCTTCCGTCAGAAAAGAGCGCGGCGAGCGTAAGAATCGTCGTCAGGAAAGAGACGATCAGCGTAAGACACGTACGCCTGTCGCCAAACAGGAAAAAGTTGAGCGCGCGCCCAAACAGCCGCGTCAGGTAAAACCGACCAAGACTGAAGACAGACGCCAGAAAGAGACGGTTGAAAAAGCCAAGAATGTTCCTGCCGTTCGTCCGGCCGCTGTCGAAAAGACAGAAAAGCCTGAAAGAATCGAACGTACTCGCAAGGCTTTGAAGGAAAACAGCGCTTTACAGGATAAAAGAAGTGCTAAGCCCGTTCAGGCTCCGGCAGCTGTTGAAGAAGCAGTAAAACCTGTTGAAAAACAGAACGTTCCGGCACCCGTCGAAGCCGTCCAGGTTCAGCCGCAGGCTGAAAAACCAGCTCCGACTCCGACACCTGCCGCTGTTGAAACTCTGGCTATCCAGGTCGAAGAAAAGAAAGCTCCGGCAGAAACCGTTGAAGAAATCATCGAAACAGCAGTTCGTGTTGTGCCGTCCGTTGAATCTCAGTCCAACGCCACAGAACAGCGTCCTCGTACTCGCAGAGCCCGCCGCCTGCGCAAGGACAGAGGCGACAGAGAACCGCGAGCCGCAAGATCTGTTGTGCCGCCGGCACATGTATCTCCAGTCGTTGCTGCTATTGAAGACGTTGTGATGAGCGAACATGCCGTTCCTCAAGTGAATGCGGCTGCTATTCACGCCGACGAACATATGCCTCGCGTAGATACAAACCAACTGCATCTTACGGAAGAAACTCCCAAACATGCTCGTCCGAGACGTGAAAGAGCACCTCGTAAACCGGCAGCTGATTTTGTGACCAAGGTGGAAAGCCACGACTCCGAGGTTCAGGCCGTTAGTTCCGCCGCTCCTAAAGCAGAAGCCGTAAAAGAAGCTCCTAAGGATGCTCCTAAGGCCGATCAGGCGAAGACTGAGGATGTTAAGCCTGTTGTGACAGAGAAGACCGTCGTTAAACCGGCCGAAGTTAAACCCGTAGAAACCAAGCAGGTCGAATCGGACGCTCCGGTAAAAGCTCAGATGGAAGCTGTTTCCAACGACAAACCGGTCGATCTGAAGCCGATGCTTGAAAAAGCAGGTCTTGAGCTCGTCGGAACCACGAAAAAAGACGTTCCTGTCAGAGAAGAGGCTCCTAAGCCTAAACTCGGTCGCAAACGCATCAAGCGTGTTATCCAGGAGGACTCTGCGCCGCTTGAACTCGTTCAGACGAAGAAAGAGTAATCCGACTTATCGGATGTAATAAAACCGAATCGGTCTTGCGACCGGTTCGGTTTTTCTTTTGTCGCTTATTTCTGTTGTTCTTTTCGGCGTTCTCTGACGGTCTTGCCCCCGATCCCGTAGTTTTCCATCGGGATCTCGTCGATGATGACGACCATGTTTGAGGTATTCTTACCGAGCACGTCACCGACGAGTTTTGTCACTCCGGAAATAAGTTCTCTCTTTTGTTCCGGTGTCGGGCGTTCTTCATCGCCGGTAACACAAATGCGTACGAAAGGCATAGCGCAGCTCCTAAGGAAACGATACTTTCAATGTACAAGCCGAACAGACGGCGGTCAACGCTTCCGGATAGGAGTTCAGCAGGCAAAAATTTAGCGGGCGTCCCGAAGAACAACCCGCTGTTAGCGCCAATTAACGGTTCACTTAATGCTGAGGCTCTGCAGGAGCCTCAGCTGCATGCTCGTCCTCTTGTTTTTCCGAAAGCATGAAGTTCAGTTCACGCTGCAGAAGGACAATAACGGTGTAGCGATTGATGATTTCGCGATAAAGCTGGAGGATGGACAAGTACAGTTCCGAACGATGAAGAGGCATCTTATTGACTTCGATTTCTTTCATCAGTTCAAGCTGGAACGCATTGACTTCCTCAAGGTTCGTATTAGACAAGCGAAGAAGCACTTCGTCAGTTGTCGAACCGTTCATCACGTACTCAGACAGAGATTTTTGGAAATTCGACAACGCATCAACTGCCTTCAGCAAATTGGCTCTGAGCTGACCTTTGAAGACCGAGTGGCTGTTTGCCAAATGCTGCTCCATCTGATTTACCGTGTTGCGGAGGTCTTGGGCAACATCTTTGACGTTTGAGAAGGTGCGGTAATAGTAGTTACGCGCGTCGTAGTCTTTGCCGGCGCCCTGACCGTGACTGATCATGAGATAGTACTGGCTTCGAAGCAGGGAGATATGGTCTAAAAGCTCCTGGGCCTCGAGTTTGTCTTTCTTCACCGCCGAATAGTCTTCCGAAAGGAAGTTCATTGTGGTGTTCGAGAAGATGTCAATTGTCTGCTTCAAGTTGCGGTCAATCGCAGCGTTAAAGCGCTTACGCAGCTCTTCTTTGGACAGGCCTGCTTCAAAATCTTCCATTGCTTCGACTTTCTTGTCTTTGCTGAAGAAGTTGGAACGGATCAGGAGTGCAACGACACAAACACCACCGATCACCATAAAGATCGGCCCGAACCAAATGCAAAGGAGAACCGCAATACCGGCGGCAATAAAGGCCGTAAAAGCGGTCAGGAACCAGCCGCTGATCACCGCCATTACACCGGAAATTCGGTAAACAGCAGTCTCTCTGTCCCACGCACCGTCTGCCAAAGAACTACCCATGGCAACCATGAAAGTAACGTAAGTCGTCGAAAGCGGAAGTTTCATGCTGGTAGCCGTAGCAATCAAGATACTGGCGAGTACGAGATTGACGGAAGCACGAACTTGGTCAAACGGCAGAGGAACCTCTCCTTTCTTAAGACGAGGTTTCTCAAAATGGTTGTCGATACTATTCAGTACTGAGCGCGGAAGAATCTGATTGATGATTCGGTTAATTCCGAGACCGGAACGAACCAAAACACGAGCACCGACAGTAGATCCGAATTGTTCTTTTTCACTGCGTTCGCTGGCGGATAAATTAATTGCAGTCTGGACGACACGCTGAGCTTTCGGACTAAACCAAAGCGTGCAAACCATGATTAGACCGGAGATGATGAGCCAAATCGTCGGAGTGACAACAGACTCCTTGAGGGCGCCCATATACAGCGTGGTAGGCGTCAGAGCGGGATTCGCAGCTTCAGCAGAAGCAGCTATGCCGGCACTTTGCATTGCAGCCAAAGGCACACCGACGAAGTTCACTAAGTCGTTGCCTGCGAAAGCAAAGGCCAAAGCGAAGGTACCGGCCAAAATAACGATGCGAAGTGCATTAAAGTTCCAGAACCAGATCAGGATCTGGAAAACGATGGTGATTGTCAGGAAGAAACTCCACATAAGAGTTTCGGTATTAGCATCCAGCCAGGCAATCAATTCCGGCGTCATGAAAGATGCGCCCTTTGCCCCCTTGACGATCAGGAAGTAAAAAATTGCCGTCAGGCAAAGGCCGGAGTAAACGCCGCCGACGTAACGATAGACTTTCTGATAACGGAACGTGAAAAGGTAACGGATCAGCCATTGAATGATTGTTCCGAAGGTGAAAGCGATCACTACCGAGGCCAAGATACCGATGATGATCGAAAGGGCTTTTTCGTTGTTGATGTAGGCGCCGAGACCGACGATGGTTCCGGTCGACACCCACAGCTTGTAAGCGGCGGAAACCACAGAAGCACCGAGAAGCTCGAAAACGATAGATACCGTGGTCGAAGTAGGAAGACCGAGAGAATTAAAGGTATCCAAAAGAAGAACATCTGTCAGCATCACCGCAAAAAAGATGAGCATGACATCCCAATAGGTAAAGAGCTGCGGATTAAAAATCCCGCTTCTCGCAATTTCCATCATTCCGCTTGAGAAGGTGCAGCCTAAAAGCACACCCGCGGCAGCAACACCCATAACGATGTTATATCGGGCGCTTTTAGAGCCCAGTGCAGAACCCAGGAAGTTCACGGCGTCGTTGCTGACGCCCACGAACAAGTTAAAACTTGCCAGGAGCATCAGAAAGACCATCGTGCACGTGAGAAATGTATCCATGACAGATGGTTATCTTTATAAAAAAACAATGGCGGATTCTAGAGGGTGAATGTGACGAGCGGATGACACAAAACTCAGCATTTCCCCTACTCTTCAGCGTACATCTAATTAACGGACTAAATAATGGGTACTATCATGGAATACCTCCCCAATCTAGGCGAGTTAAGTAACCATTTCCGAGGATGCAAAACTCTATGTATTAGTATCAACCTCTATACATTTTTGAGTTAGCATTCCTTTGTTCAAAATTTGTAAGAGCAATTTCTAAAGAGGTTACTGTGAATTTGAAATCTATTACTGCTCATTCAGCTGTTGCTTTGTCTCTCGTTTCCGTCTGCTCCCTGAGCCATGCGAGCTTCTTTGACAACCTGTTCTCGAGCTCAACAAAAGAACCCGTTGCTCTTTCTGCGACAACTCAGGAGATCATGAAAAATCATCCGGTTTGGGTGATTGACGGTAAAGACACTTCCGCCTGGTCTGTCGTTGAAGGGAAAAAGCCGCGCCGCGGAGCAGCTCCGCTGCTGCTGAAGCAAGACAGAGGTGACCTTGGTCTGATTCCGGCTCAGACAGATGCCGGCTACATTGCAACCAAAACCGAAAAGATCTCTCTTTCTTATCCGACCAGCGTCGTCTTCGAAAAGAATGGCACCGCTCTCCTTAAGTTCGGTGCAAGCAAGAGCCCCGTCCAAATCGGTATCAAGCTTCGTGCCTTCGACGTCAGCGGATTAAAGATGTCCGAATTCCTGAAAAACCGCAAAGGCGAACCTCTTGCCGAAGCTGAGAAAGTCGGTAATGAAGTTTTCCCGGCCGGATCTATTGCCTACAAGGCCGACACAACCTTCCTGAATGACGAAATGGTCATTCCGGTCAACCAGAACTTCACAAGCGCCTCCACCAGCGACGAACTGCTGAAGAATTTCTCTTCCATTCCGTTCTGCCTCAAACGCGTCTCCGGCCACGCCTACGGCATTATGTTTGATAAAGCCGATCCGAAGGCTGTGAGCGGCACTTTCCGCGTGACTCCGGTTAAGAGAGAAACCATGTTCTGCACCCCGACAGGTGAAGCCCCAGTTGCGACCGGTAAATGGAACGTTGTCAACAACGGCCGCTCTCATGCTGTCGTGCTGACCATGCCGAAGGAAGTCACTCCTGCTGAATACGGCATTGAAGAACACGAAAGCGGTGTCACTAAGATGGCTTTCGTTGCACCGGGCAAAGGCGACAAGATTTTCCGTCCCGGGAAATTCTTTGCTAAAGGAACGACACTGGAAAGCCGTCGTTTCTTCTTCAATACAACGGCTGCCGAGGCGATTCTTAAAGCTGCAAAATAACTTAGCTGTTGGATTTTCGTTTCTGAACGCTCGATCTCTGATTTCGAATCGAGCGTTTTTGTTTAACCTTCTCTAGAGAAATAATTCTCAGAACCATGAATGGAAACAACTAGCATATCTATATTGGTCTGCGCCTTTTTTGTGCACTTATCCTTATGGTGCATTTTTTCCCACACCTCAGCTGATTTTCAGCATCAAACAGGTCTGAGGTTCTATTGGGTTCACAAACTGAACAGTTGAGATTATCAAAAATAACCAAAATTGGGGCCTCGCTATTTATCTTAGGAAAAGTTAACATATGGATAAAAGGAGATAAAAGGCCGACTCCAGAGGTAGCTAGCAAGATAACCCCTATTTCTTTACGCTTCCGATGTTGTCTGAGCTTTTAAAGCTTAAATAAGAGATGTCGGACCCTAAGGTTGCTTCCTACTTAAACTTAATACCTACATTTAACTAAAACATGTTTTTCGCGGAAGAAGAAGTAAACGGGGTCACGCAAATAGTTATTGCGCATGAGTTTCAAAATGCCGGAAAGGCGGAACTCTTCTATAAGAAATTTGTTTGTCCCTTCTGTCATGAAAGAGTGATTTTGCGGCTTGGATCTGAAAGATGTGCTCACTTTGCTCACGAAAAAAAGACGCCGAATACCCCTCTTTGCGAAAAGAGAGCTACGGTCTATGGCGAAACAATCGTCTCTGCAAGTTCTGCCCCTCTTTTTATCAAAAAACTTCCTGGCTCTTCTAACCTCTACCAACTAAGAATAGGCTTTCCAAAATTAGGCGAAACCCTTCTCACTCTTGCCGAAAAAAATGGGTACGTAGTCTCTATCTCTCCTAATTCAACCCAAAACTCTTTTTCTCTGAAAGTATCTCCTAGAAATTTTCTGGCTGAAGAAATAACAACCGTGCCCATAGAGTCTATCCCTTCCGCAGACTCAAATTGGAACATTCACTGGGAAAGAAGTGGCAGCTTAGATATTGGTCTTAATCTCAAATGGTCTGATTACTGTACTGGATTTAGTTCGTACTGTAATCCCGTTTTTTCATTGTCTGATAACTACAAACGCATCCAGGAAGGAAACGCCTTATTTCTTGATCGCACTTATTTAATTATTGAATGGTCTGAGTCATTGACTAATAGCCTTTTGAGTAAATATCTTTCAAAAGAAGGAAGCATTATACTTAACCATTCTCAATACCATGTATTTAAACTTCTTTTACCATTAAGCCTTGCAAATTCCGTCCAATTTCTTTCAAAGATTAAGAAGGTTGTTCAGCAAAAATTAAACCTTGAACTCAGTGATCCTAGGTTAGAAAAAAAGTTGCTTTGGCCCCCTACTGTCGTAAACAAAAATGTTATGGAGCCAATAAAAAATGTACCTATTTATATTTCTCTAGGTACTTATCAAAATGAGAGTGAGGTGGAAGCAAGTTCTACAAACACCGAAGTTGATATTAGTCCTTTAAACAGCAGAGCCATTGCTACCGTTATTCTTCGTCCGGATCCCTTCCTTTCTCTAGACAACCATCGTCGATCAGAGTCAGGCAACGAATTTCAAGTAGCTTTTTCAAGGAATAATGAAGTCACAGGAATTACCATTAGGATTGCAAACCTTCATAGGGCTTTAATCCGAAATTTGTTTCCGATGGGTTTTTACGACAAAAATGACAATCTCTTGCCCTTTCCTCAAGAACCGAATTGTTCAAAATTAATCAAGAAAGTTACAGCATTTTATGCCTACGATATTCTTTTCATTGACGATAATTGGTCAATAAAAAAATACACGATGGCAAGATTAGGGGATAAAAAAATTGAGTTCGACAGAAAAAACACCCGGCAAATCTGGATTTGCTTGGAGAATGCTATCATCGAACGACTTTATTTTCCTAAAGATACCGGATCAGATTTAGACCTAGAATTAAAAACCGATTTAATAAAAACCCCTTTTTGGATAAAAACAATATATAAAAAGACGAGAACTGATAAATACGCTGATCTACATCAAAAATTAAAAGAATGTATTTCCTCTGGATTAATTTCAGCACATCTTCTATTCATACTTAAAAAATTTAAAAAAAATATGGAATAAAAATGCCCGACCTTCTCTCCTTTTCAACCAATGAATTAATTTCAATTATCAATAAAACAGACCAGCAGCTGATCACTCAATACTTGAAAAAAAAATCCGAAATTTCTTGCAAAAGTAAAACCGGGTTACAGAGTTTCTCATATTTCAAGATCTCAACTTATAGAGAATATTAGAGATTTTGATTTTAATATTTGGGGAAATTTTTTATCATATCTTGTTGATTATCATAGCTATAAACTTTTAAATGAAATTGAAGAGAATGAAGAAGTACCAAAAAGCAAAAGAATGCTAAAAGCATTTCGTGAAAGTTCGTTCGACACTGACCCTAGGCTTTTTGTAAAACTAATCAACGGTTCTGAAGAAGAAGTAATTAATTTAATAAATTTTCTTACTTCAGAAGTAGGAGAACTAGAAGAGAGAGAAGAAAAATTAAAAATAAACTATGAAGGGACTATAGGCAATCTCAATAATGAGTTGGATAAGAAAACGATAGTAATCAATGAGTTAGAGAATAACTTAAAAAATCAAATAAACAAATTAAGAGAGTCAGAGAAGCTCAGTAAAGATTTAACTTCGAAATTACAACAAGATGAAAAAACCATAAAACATCTGCAGGATGAACTCAATAACAAGCATGTTGAACTAAAGAAAAGAGAAAAAGAAAAATGGTTGTTATCTAAGATAGAAACAAATCATAAATTCTTACCACAACTAATTGAACAATATATGTATCTTTCATTAGGTAAAGTGGTAACTCTGAGGTCTGGGGATATCAGAATCCTGCGTGTTGCAGACTTTATCAATGAAAAATTTGAGCCTTTTATTCCCCAAAAAGGGCTAAGTAGAAATTTTGATAATCGTGAATATCTTTTTCCTCCAGCGGGCACGCCTGCTGCAGGAGCTTATGGTTTCTGGTGTTGGAGCTGGAGTAAAAATCTCAATATTCCTGAAAAAGATTACGTGGAATCTATTTTTCTAAATCAGTTAAAAGGTGTTGAGGTAATACGTCCTAGCTCAGTTTTGTCTTTGAATTCTTTGATTAAATACACGAATGGCGAGCATTCCTTTCATCGCCCAGGCTGGGACAAACTTTTTATTGTAAAGAATGAAATAGGCGGATTTAACGGAATCTTTGCTGAATCCGCCCAATTCGAAAGGTCTAACCTAAAGTACAGATTAAAACCTGAAGTTCACTACCTTCCCCTATTCCGGTTTACTCAGGCCGACTTCTTTTATTTTGACAACTCTATCTTCTATAAAAGACTCTTACCTAATCCTCAACAACTCATAGAAACTGTGAAACTGAAGGAGCCAAGGGAAGCTGTAAAAGAATATTTTTTGGATAAATTAGCAGAGCTAAATTCTGAGAACGAGTCGGTCACTCCCGAAGAATTAGATAAATTCAAATTCTTTATTCTTGAAGAGGGAAGAAGAGGGCTAATAAGTGATTTTGCTTCTAAATATGGCTACTCAGAGTCTGAGGCCCTTGTCATCTTTGAGCTACTCTCAGAGATTACGCTGGAGAAAGTGGAAACTGCAAGAATTGCTGAAAAATTGTTATTGAAATCTCTCTCTGAAAACCAGTCTCTCAATGAAAGCTTAAAGCAAATTGTTCGAAAAGAGTGGGAAGTTAAGAATCAAGAAGAAATCAAGCGAAAGGAGCAGATAATTTCTCAATTAAAAGAGGAAAAGCACACGGCAGAAATAGAAAAAACTAAAGCCGAAACAGAAGTAAAAAGAATCGAAGGAGACCTAACAAAGATTAATGAAAGAATCGCCGAAGCAAACAAAATAAAAGAGGATGCAGAGGTGAACTTGAAAAAGAGCATACAAGCTATCAAAGAAAACGCGTCTTCATTTGTGTCTCAATTAGCTTTACTTAGTCCTTTCCTAGTGCAACAGACCCCACCTTTGCTTAGTAATAAACCTCGGGCAATTCTTAAGTCAGAATTTTCCGTAAACGACTATGATTTACAAGAAATTGAAGCCGAAGAAATTTCCTTGTACATAGAAGAGAATCTAGAAGATAGTGGGTTTTCTACAAGCGCGATTAGCACTTTGGGTTGCGTTATCTCTTTTTGTCTGGCTGCCAAAGTTCCAATTATTTGCAATGGAAATGCCGATGTAATTGCTAAGGTGATGAGTGCTGCTCTGGGTGCATCTTCCTTTTCTGTAGTTGTTGATTCCCAAGAAATATCCTCTCTCCTTCTCGAGAAGGATAAGGAGGGAGAAATTTTTGTCTTCCCTAACCTGTTTGAACAGTTTTCTAGTTCTCTTTTCAACCAAGTTGAGGAAATCTTTAACTGCTCAAAATGGGGGGCTGTTGTTATCTCTTCGGAAGGCATTCCTATTGAAGACCTACCATACTCAGTACTGGACCGATCTCTATTTATAGACACGGACACTCCTTTTGAAAGAGATTTACACAAACCCCTCCAACGAACAAAACCAGTAAACTTCCAATATTGTTCAAAGGACGATGCTTACACATGGAGAAAGGCCAGAGGGGCTTTAGAAGTTTTTGATTCCATACTTTCCCATAAAGCGATGGCTCTTTACGCAGAGTTGCAAACTTTCTGCAAAGAAATAGATCTTACGCCTACAACCCTGCTTCAAATTTATGCTCAAGCCAAAAGCCAAAATCTGTTAGATACATTCGAGGACATAATGAAAGAAAAGAAAATTGATTTTAAGATCCCTAGTTCTTTAGCTAAATAAATATGAACGCCGATTTTCTCTGCCAAGCTATTGCTAAAGATTTGCGCCTCGAACAAGATGATTCAGAGGAAAACATTTCCTTTATTAACAGGGTCATTTATTCAGCATCATCCTGCTGGCTAAAGACCAAATGTTTGGATGTTTTAAGCGATGACGATGCACAAACTATGGGTGTTTCTTCTCATTACTTATCGCTACAATTAACAAGTATCCTCGAGGAATACCTCAAATGTTTCCCCTCTTTAGAACTCTTTTTGGGAAAAAATAATCTTCATGAAGCGGCAAGCATCGTGATCAAGAGAATGAGAAGGCATGGAGAGGTAGTAGGAAATAATGATGGTTATTGGAAATTAACTTCTTTAACTAGATCTCATCTTGGAAAAAATATTTACACCTTGAAGGGATGTCTTCTTGACCATGGAGTAAGTTACAGTGGGCTGGCTACGATTCAGTATGTTAACGAGGTACCTCCTCATCTAAGTACCGAGACAGCTCTTCAGTGGTTCACAAAATTTTCTGGTTCCTTGAAATGGATTGACTGTCCGTATTCGCTAAATGAAGTAGAAATTTTTGACCCTGCTGTTACGCACAAAAATAATTACTCAGCGTGGAGAATGCAAACCACACCTTCTTTTGCTATTAACATGGCGCGTCGTCCTCAGAATGAGTTTCAAAAAGAATACTTTCTCTTAAGAACCTCGAATCAAAAAACAAAAATGGCATTAATAGATAAAAACCTTATTACTCTAAAGGAGCACCGCAGGATAATATTTGCTCTTCGGCAAGCTTACAAACACCCTCTTACGATAAAAGTAGAGAAAAAAAACAGAAGAATCTTAGATGTTAAGTTCCCTTGCAAATTACCTGAAAAGGAATCCCGTTTGTTGGAGGTCTACGGTTGGCCCAAAACGTCAATAGAGGATCGGTTTAACTTCCAGTTTATCCCTGTTGTTTGGCAGGCAATCCGTCCGCAATTTGTGGCTCTTGGACTAAACTTTACTGAGAGTAAAAATGAGTAATTTTGGCGTAAAAGATACTATTGACAGTCTCCATCAGACTATCTATGACTATTTAACGACAGAATATTTCGGCAAAAACGATGCCCTGAGAGAATGTTGCAAAGGAGAACTTGAAAAGGAGGGAACTCTATTCAGGCAGGCTTATATTGAAGCTAACAACGCTTATAAAAGCATCCCGCAAGGTATTTCTTCTTGCCGTATTCCGACTGAAGCCAAAAAACTTTTGGCTTATATGGCCAACAATAATTTAGGTGTATACCAAAACCCTTACCAACACCAAATTGAAGCTTTAGAGGCCTTTTACGCCGGAAAGGACCTTTTTATTTCCACAGGTACTGGTTCGGGAAAGACAGAGTGTTTCCTTTGGCCATTAATAAGCTCCTTAATTTTGGAAAGGAGTACGCGGCCAAATTCATGGCAGCAGCGCGGGATAAGGGCCATACTTCTCTACCCTATGAACGCCCTAGTTAATGATCAAATTGGAAGATTAAGAAAAATAATCGGAAATGAAGCTGAAAAATTTCACAATTTCTTAGAAAGAGAAAACTCTTCGTTGCGACATCCACAATTTGGCATGTACACTGGCCGAACGCCTTATCCCGGCAACTTAAAAAAGCGAGAGCAGAAAGAGCTATCTGAAGCTCTGCGTAAAAGTCTGTTTTTGAATGAGGAGGATCCTAAGCGAAAAGAAGAGGCAAAGAAAAAGCTTCAATCTTTAGGTAAGTACCCTTCTAAATTCAACCTCGAAGACTTTATCGATAATCTAGAGGCAGGACTCTCTAATCCTACCAATCCGAAAGATGCTGAACTCATAACTCGACATGAGATGCAAATAAGCTGTCCCGACATTCTGATTACCAACTACAGCATGTTGGACTTCATGATGGTTAGAAAGATAGAGCAGGATATTTGGGAACAAACAAAATGTTGGTTTGAGAAGGATAAAAGAAATAAATTACTTTTTATTATCGACGAAGCTCATAAATACAAAGGATCTGCTGGAGCTGAAGTTGCATTGCTTATCCGAAGGGTACTGCATAAACTTGGGATACCAAGAAGCCGAGTTCAATTTATTTTAACGACAGCTAGTATTCCGGCTAAAGAAACTGCAGAGTCTGAGCTGAAGAAATTTGCTTGCGACTTAACTTCTCAACAATTCGAAATGGAAAATTTTGAATTCATAAGAGGTGTTAAAGCGGAACTACCTCAGCCTCTGAAAAATTTTTCGCCTGAGATTTTTAAAGACGTATCTTTGGAAGATTTATATGGTGACGTCGAACAAAAAGAACTGGTACTTCAAAAAATTGGACGACTTCTGGGTTGGAAGCAATTAGACAAAACACTCACTCCAAGTGACATACAAAATTGGTTGTTTGAAAACCTCATACATTCCAAGCCGTGTCAGGATCTTTTGAACCTTTGTCGAGGGAGAGCAATCTCATTTGAAAGAGTCGCAAATGAGGTATTCCCGCAATCTAACTCAATAACCGCTCAAAAAGCACTAGAAGTTCTGCTTGCGATTATGCCAATGGCAAAAGCTACTGACGAGAACGTTTTATTTCCTGCTCGGCTCCATTTGTTTTTTAGAGGACTCAACGGAGTCTACGCTTGCTCAAACCCAAACTGTTTAGAGCATGAACATACAAACAATCTTGGGATAGGTAAGGTTTTTTTGAGTTATCGTTCAAATCGTTGTAAGTGCGGCGCCCTCATTTACCAGCTTTTGAATGAGCGTTCTTGTGGTGCCCTGTTTCTTCAAGGTTTTATGGAAATCGACTCAAAAGGGGATAAATACATTTGGAACCAAGCTGGAAGAGTTATAAGCGAAGATTTCTGTGAGATTCATTTTTACATTGTCCCTAAGAATACGTCATTCAAACTTGAAAAAGGGCAAGAACATGGTTGGCTTAATTCAAAAACGGGCATCTTGAAAGACTTTCCTCCAAGCACTGATGCGGGAGAGTATTTAGAAGTTATCTATTGCTTAAGTGAAGAAAATAAAGGAAAAAAACAAAAAGGAGAGCTATATACATTTAAAAGCTGTCCTAAATGCGGCAAAAGAAATTGCAACGTAACTGGTTTCAAGACAAGAGGAAACGAACCGTTTTATAACTTAATTAAGGAACAGTTTTATCACCAACCTGCAGTTCAGGCTTCAAAGGACTTAGTTAATCAGGGAAGAAAAGTTCTTCTTTTCTCAGACAGTAGACAAAAAGCGGCTCTTTTGGCTAGGGATCTGACCCGGGCAGCCGACTTAGACGCAATGAGGAAGATCATTTGTTTAGCTGTAGAAGAACTTCAAACAAATGCTCAAAAATACGGCTACGAGCCGAATCTTTCGATGCTTTACCCTGCATTTTTAAAAGTAGTTTACGACAATAAACTTCATCTCTTTTTTGGTGAAGATAAAAATGCTATTGAAGAAAAGGTAAACATAATCAAAGAAAAGATAGAAAGGGCAACTAGACGAAACAGAAACTTCCGATTCGATGCCATACAGCCTGAATTTAATTCTCCTCCTGACGAATATTTTTTGCATCTACTTAATCTTCTTTGCAACAACTTTGGCTCTCTTTCTGACCACGCTTTGTGTTGGCTTGAACCTTGTAATGGTGCATACGATGACCTAAAAGATTCAATAGAGGATAAATTTGAAAGGTTTGACATAAACCTTACCTTTGAAGAATTCAAAGGTATTTTTACGGCTTGGGCCTTGGAAATTTGCAAGGACTCATTGGCCATCTTCCCTAATGTTGATAAAGAAGTCCGAGAGGAGTTGTCAAAATTTAGTTCCGATTTCGGCTTATCTCCCACCGACAAAGAGAAATGGCCTCCAAGGCTTAAAAAAATACTTATGTCATGGCTTTCTCCAATCTTAGGTTCGAATATTGAGTCAAAACTTTTAGTAATTCTTGACTGCCTTTCAACCTACCTTAGCTATGACAAGGCTCGATACTATCTAAATGATGAAACTGTTAAGTTATGTCAAAGAAAAGATAAGGCTTGGTACAAATGCAATAAGTGTGGAGGAATTTCACCATTTTTGCTTGGGGGGACTTGCCCTAAGTGTGGCGCCCTAGACAATAAAAGGATGGAGGATTTCGAATTTGAGAGTCTCTCTTTCTGGAGGAATCCTGTTATCAAAGCATTAGAGAAAGTACCCGGCGTTCAATTGACAAGAATCAACACAGAAGAACATACGGCTCAATTGTCTCATCGAGACCAAAGACAGAAACTTTGGTCAACAACAGAAAATTTTGAAATGCGCTTTCAAAATGTCTTTATCGATGACAATGAGCCTGTCGACATTCTTAGTTGTACTACTACGATGGAAGTAGGAATCGACATTGGTTCTTTAACTGCCATTGGTTTAAGGAACATCCCCCCAACCAGAGAAAATTATCAACAAAGAGCAGGAAGAGCGGGAAGAAAAGGCGCAAGCGTCTCCACTATTCTGACGTATGCGGACAACCGTCCTCATGACAATTACTACTTCCATCACCCAGAGAGAATCATAGCATCGGAACCAAGTGCGCCATGGATCGATGTTACAAACAAACGTCTTTTATTAAGACATTTAGCTGTAACTGTCCTTGCTAGAAGTTTGCTAACAATGGGAATTGACATTGCTAAAGAAGCGTTTACTCCTTTCTTCGTAACTCACTACAAAGAATTAATGAAAGAAGTGCTAAGGACATTTGTCTCACTAACACAAGAGGAGTCAGGTATCGGGCTGGTAGAGGAAACAATCGCGGAGGAATTAAAAGATAGCCTCCTACAAAAACTTGAAGACTTACATTCAAAGTACAGAAATCATGAGAATTCAGACGATGACAGATCTCTTCTAGATACCTTCGTTGATGAGGGCATCTTCCCATCCTACTCATTTCCTAGGGATGTAATAGGGTTCCACATCTTCGATGTTAAGGGCAATATATCACAACGACCTGATCGGTCTTTAGAAATGGCCTTGAGTGAATACGCCCCAGGGAGAACTGTTGTAGTTAACAAGAATACTTACGTATCAGGCGGAATCTTCAGCTCAATTATTAACAGGTCTGCCAGAATGGACAGTATGGCCGAGCCTTATTTTAAGGACAGGGCTTTTTTCAAGGAAATCCAAGTATGTAGCAATCCTGCTTGCAATTGGATGGGAATTAAAAATCAAAAGAAAGATGAAAAATTTTGTCCCTTCTGTTTAAACGAAACTCTAGTTACAGCAAATTGCTTAAAACCTTGGGGATTTGCGCCGAAAAACGGTCAATCTGTTCGAGTCATTAAAGCAGAAAATGATTACACGGAAGTAACAAAACCTGCTTATTCCCTAACGCCCAGAGAAGAGGAGATGAAAGTCGTAGAAGGTTCAATAAACCTCAGATACGCTAGAAAAATTTCACAACCATTACTGATATTGAATAAAGGTCAAAATGACAAAGGATTCATGGTATGTAGACTTTGTGGAGCTGCCGTTCCGGGTGATGATCCTGATGTTTTCTACAAGAAACATATCTTAAGACCATACTTAAGCAAAAATGGAAATATTATTCCTTGCCGTCACATTCCCCAAAATGTATTTCTTGGAGGTGAAATACTGACAGATCTTATCTTGTATGAAATAAAAATTGAAGAAGAAAGAATAAACACAGATCCTGAAAATCTATGGATAAATCGTGCAGCTCAGAGTCTTGCGGAATCGCTTGTTCTTGCCGCAAGTAGAATTTTGGACATTGAATTCAACGAAATTAGGAGCGGATTCCGAATTCGTCGAACTAACAGTGGAGTGACGTTTGTAGATATTTATCTCTTCGACTCTTTGACCAGTGGAGCTGGCTATAGTTCAAGTTTGGAAAATCGAACGAAAGAGTTATTTGCAGAAACAAAGCAACTACTCAATTCCTGTCCCTCTTCATGCGAAAGTGCCTGTCACGATTGCCTAAAAAATTACTGGAATCAGCAGGTCCACGATCTTCTGGACAGGTTTGCTGCTCTCCAACTTATTGATTGGTGTCAAAAAGGTGAAGTCGCCAAAGACTTGCCAATGCCTGAACAAAAAAAACTTTTGGCCCCTTTGGAAGAGCTTGATACGCGATGGAAGATTGTAGAAAAATCTGAACAACTCTTTCTGAAAAAAGACGGTGAAGAGAAGCTCATCGTAGTACACCCTGCGATGCAACAAAGCAAACCCAGAAGTAAAGAGGAAGCGATTTACGTCCCCGATCTTTATTTACGATACGCACTGCCCCTTGCAGAACGAAAGATCGAAGAGCAATGGCGATAAAATTGTTCTCAGAAACCGTTAGCTAACGAGGGCTGCCATTTCTTCAAAAAAGCAGCTCTCAAAATTTTTATCCTTTTATTCACCTAACGCTTTAGATTTTGTACATAAAGTCTCTTGAACCATTAGCCTGATTAAGCCATATCAAAGCTAAAAGAGCCTCATCTCTCAGTCTCTCTCAAACTCAGGTTTGAGATTGCCCTAAAGTTGCTAGGAGAAGAATTCATAATCCTCATCAGGAAACGATTCGACATCCGCCCAGCCGGCTTTTCCATAGGCATATCGGAAAATATCCGCACCCTGCTCACGGATCAAAGCCGTATCGCTTAAAGTCCGGCGCCAAACCTTGGCTCCTGCCAATCCTGTCAACAGTCCGTGCATATGGCGGCAGCAGGCACGCAGAGAATGATCATCCGGCTTAATGAAGCGCACGTACTCTTCCATTGCGTCGATCACTTGATCTCGTGTCACCGGAGCGTGTTCGTCGTTGTAAAGACGAGCATCCACATCGGTCAGAAGCCACGGCGTGTAGTAAGCGGCGCGACCCAGCATAACGCCGTCCACATGTTTGAGCTCAGCTTCACACTCGCCGAGATCCTGAAGCGCACCGTTGATCACAATAATCGCTTCGGGAAAATCTTTTTTAAGCTGATAAACCACTTCTCTGCGAAGCGGAGGAATCTCTCTGTTTTCTTTAGGAGATAAACCTTTCAGCCACGCATTGCGGGCGTGAACGATAAAAACGCGAACGCCGGCATTAAATAAAGTGCCGACAAAGTCTCGTACAAAACCGTAGTCCTTATCGGCATCAATGCCGACACGATGCTTGATGGTCACAGGCAAATGCGTCGCATCCTGCATTGCTTTTACACAGTCTGCGACCAAGTTAGGCTCAGCCATTAAACAAGCTCCGAAAGAGCCTTTCTGCACACGCTCGCTCGGACATCCGCAGTTAAGATTAACTTCGTCATATCCCCATTGCTGGGCGAGCTTTGCTCCGTGCGCAAGATCTTTCGGATCAGAACCTCCGAGCTGCAGGGCAACAGGATGCTCTGCTTCGGAGAAATCTAAATGGTGAGGCACATCGCCGTGAACCAGCGCGCCGGTCGTGACCATCTCGGTATAAAGACGGGCACAATGAGAAAGCAAGCGATGAAAGTATCTGCAATGGCGATCTGTCAGATCCAGCATCGGTGCAACGCAAAAGCGCCACCCGATCGGGTCGTAAACATTATCTGTCATGAAAGGATTCCGTCAATGTAGTACCAGCGGCCGTTTTCTTTAACAAACCGGCTGTTTTCTTTTAAAGAGATCAAATTGCCGGCATCGTCTCGTGCTTTAGCAACGAATTTCACACGTGCCGTTGTCTCTGACAGAGACATATAGGCCTCAATCTTGAGACTGTGCCAATGGATTGGCTCAAAATCTAATTCCTTGGGACGGGTGCTTTCGTGCCAGGTTTTAAGGAGATAGTCTCTGTCTTCCCTCACGAAAGCCGTATAGCGAGAACGCATAAGCGCCCTCGCATCGGGTGCGGGGGCGCCGGCAAGAAGCGGCCCGCAGCAGCCTTCATAAGACTTGCCGCTGCCGCACGGACATTTGGGTTTAGATTCCCGGGCCAACGCGACTGTCTCCGCGTGCAGCACGGCGGCGTTCGAATTCCTTCAGCCAGCGCTTACGGATACGAATGCTCTTCGGTGTGATTTCAGCAAGTTCGTCATCGTTGATGAATTCAACGGCACTTTCCAGTGTCAGCTGAATCGGAGGAACAAGACGAATGGCTTCGTCAGTACCGGACGCACGAATGTTTGTCAGCTGTTTGCCTTTAATCGGGGTCACAACGATGTCGTTGTCACGGGAGTGAACACCGATCACCATGCCTTCATAAATGGGTTCTCCCGGACCGATGAACAGACGCCCTCTTTCCTGGATCTTCCACAAAGCATAGGCAACAGCGTTGCCGTCGTCCTGACTGATGATAGCGCCGTTGCGGCGTTCACCCAGGTCACCGGATTTGACGGGACCGTACTCATCAAAAACGTGGCTCATGACGCCGGTTCCGCGAGTCATCGTGAGGAAGTCGTTCTGGAAACCGATCAAGCCTCGGGCAGGAATACGGTATTCAAGACGAACACGGCCTTTTCCGTCCGGCTGCATGTCCTGCAGGTCGCCCTTTCTGCGGCCGAGCTCTTCCATGACGGGACCTTGGTGGTTTTCTTCCACGTCAACGGTCAGCATTTCGAACGGTTCCATCTTGACGCCGTCAACTTCTTTGTAAACGACGCGGGGACGGGATACGGCCAGTTCGTAGCCTTCACGACGCATGTTTTCGATCAAAATGGTCAGGTGCAGTTCACCGCGGCCGGCCACTTCGAAAACGCCTTCGTTGTCGGTCGGCTTCATGCGCATGGCGACGTTGCTCTTTAATTCGCGTTCAAGACGTTCGCGAATCTGACGGCTTGTAACGAACTTGCCTTCTTTACCGGCCAGCGGGCTGGTGTTGACATGGAAGTTCATTGTCAAAGTCGGTTCGTCAACGTGCAGGAGCGGCAGGGCATCCGGATGATCGACAGCACATAAAGTGGTACCAATGCCGATTTCTTCAATACCATTGATCAGAACGATATCGCCGGCTTCTGCTTCATCCACCAGTTTTCTTTCCAGACCCTGGAACATCAAAACCTGATTGACTTTCGCGCGCTTCGGCTCGGAACCCGGACCGTTCATGATCAAAACTTCCTGCAGCGGTTTGATACGGCCGCGCTTAATACGGCCGATACCGATCTTACCGACATAGCTGGAGTAGTCCAGAGAGGAAATCTGCATCTGCATCGGGCCGTTGGGGTCGTCGTCACGAACAGGAACTTTTTCCAAAATCGTGTCGAAAATCGCCTTCATGTTTCCGATCTTCTTCAGTTCTTCAACATCATCCGTGAAACCGGCAAACCCGTTCAGAGCAGAAGCGTAGATCACAGGGAAGTCCAGCTGTTCTTCTGTAGCGCCCAGTTTGTCGAACAGATCAAAGGTTTGGTTGATAACCCAGTCAGGACGAGCGCCTGGACGATCAATCTTGTTAATCACAACAATCGGTTTCAGACCTAAAGCCAACGCTTTCTTGGTCACGAAACGAGTCTGCGGCATCGGGCCTTCTACCGCATCCACGAGCAACAGAACGCCGTCAACCATAGACAAAACGCGTTCGACTTCACCGCCGAAGTCCGCATGTCCCGGGGTATCGATGATGTTGATGTGGGTGCCTTCGTATTCGACGGCGCAGTTTTTCGCCAAAATCGTAATGCCGCGCTCGCGTTCGATGTCGTTACTGTCCATCACGCGCTCGGCAACAGCCTGATTGGCACGGAAGGTGCCGGACTGTTTCAGCAGCTGATCCACCAACGTGGTTTTACCATGGTCCACGTGAGCAATAATCGCAATATTTCTAATCGCTCGAGTCATATTAAAAATTATCTATCGTTGTCTACAAACGAAATTAATCGATCCGGCGCCAGGACTCCGTCGGAAGTCAAACGTCCGACGCCGAGTAAAAATTCAGTTTTTTCAGCTGAGATACCGTACACACGCACTTTAGCCTCCTCGATCGAACGCTCGTCCGTGCGTACCTTCATACCGTTCAGAAACTTCTTAGTCGCTTCTTCATCCAGCTTGACGGGCGCAAGACTCTGCAGCAATCGATCCGGAGGAAGCAAAACAGCAATACGCTGCTCCTCAGTCATGCGTTCAAACAGATCCAAATCCACAGCTTCTTCAATGTGGAGATCGGCAATAGCCGTCCTCCGCAGCGTCTTTAAATGGGCGCCGCAGCCTAAGGCTTCGCCTATGTCTTCCCCAAGCGTACGAATATAGGTACCCTTGGAGCAACGCACCAGAAGGGTGACTTCAGGCGGTTGGAAGTCCACAATGTCAAGTGAGGATATTACTACTTTACGGGGCTCTCTCTCGATTTCTTCACCTTTTCTTGCGAATTTATACAAAGGAACTCCGTCCTTTTTCAAGGCTGAATACATCGGAGGTATTTGAATGATCTCTCCTCTGAATCTCTCTAAAACGGCACAGAATTCTTTGAAGGTAAATTTCGGCTCGGCCGAAAAGATGACTTCGCCTTCAGCGTCTCCTGTAGAGGTCTTTTCTCCGAACTTCACCGTCGTTAAATATTCCTTATCGGCGTTGAGTAAATCGGCAGAAAACTTTGTCGCTTCCCCGAAACACAAGGGAAGCAGTCCGCTTGCTAAAGGATCAAGCGTGCCGGTATGGCCGGCTTTTTGTGCATTCAGAAGGCGGCGTGCCTTCTGTAAAGCGCTATTGCTCGACAAACCTACCGGCTTATCGAGCAATAAAACGCCGTCAATTTTTAAACCTTTGCGACGACGACCCAATTATTCACCTTTGACTTTTTCTCCGTCCTCTTCGCGAGCCTGACGGATCAGCTGATCCATTTCAAAGCCGCGTTCGACGCTCTTGTCATAGACAAAATGCAGCTGAGGAACGGTGTGAATCTTCAAAAGCTTGAAGATTCTGGAGTGAAGCATCGGAGCTGCGCTGCTCAAAGCCTCGGTGGCTTCCTCAGGCGTAGAACCGATGGACGTAAAGTAGATCGTCGCATGTGCGTAATCAGGAGTAATTTCGCACCCTGTCAGCGTTACGAGACCAGTCTTCGGGTTGCTTACTTCTTTCTGAATCAGTTCGGCAACGTCACGCTGGATTTGGTCCGCAATACGGTTGGCGCGTCCCGGTTTGGTGGGTTTAATCATTTTTCAACTCCTCAATAAAACCAGCTAAATACAAAGGAGCCCGAAAGCTCCTTTGTGTTCAGGCTATGTCAATCTCAGATCGTTCTTGCGACTTCCTCGACCTCAAAGATTTCGAGTTTGTCATCGACCTGAATGTCATCGTTTCCTTTCAGAGAGATGCCGCACTCGGCACCGGCCTTGACTTCCTTAACGTCGTCTTTGAAGCGGCGCAGAGAGTTAATCTCACCTGTCCAGATAATCACATTGTTGCGCAAAAGACGGGCATGAGAGTTGCGTCTGACGACCCCTTCGAGCACCATGCAGCCTGCCACTGCGCCCACTTTGGGGACGCGAATGACCTGACGGATTTCAACGAGACCTACGTGGTTTTCGCGGCGTTCCGGAGCAAGCATGCCGCTCATGGCAGCCTTAACATCATCTACGGCGTCGTAGATGATGTTGTAGTAGCGGATGTCGATGCCGTTGTTTTCAGCCAGTTTTCTAGCCAATGCATCGGCACGGACGTTGAAGCCTAAGACAACAGCATTGGAAGCAATCGCCAAGTTGATATCAGATTCACTGATACCGCCTACGGCTGCGTGAACCACGCTGACCTTAACTTCATCGGTAGAAAGTTTGGTCAAAGCGTGAACCAAAGCTTCCTGAGAGCCTTGAACGTCGGACTTGATAACCAGAGACAGGGTCTTCTGGCCTTCCGGATTCTGACCAAAAAGACCTCCGAGTTTGTCATTGACCTGGCGAGCCAGCTTAACGTCACGGTACTTGCCCTGACGGTAGTTGGCCAATTCACGAGCCTTACGCTCTTCGGAAACGACGATGAGTTCGTCACCGGCCTGCGGAACGTCGGAGAGGCCTTGAATTTCCACCGGGATGGAAGGACCGGCGCTCTGAACCGACTTGCCGTTTTCGTCAACCATGGCGCGAACGCGACCGAAAGTGGCGCCGGCCAAGACGATATCACCGCGCTTTAAGGTACCGGCCTGAACCAGGACGGAAGCAACCGCACCCTTACCGCGGTCAAGGCGGGATTCAATCACGACGCCCTTAGCAGGACCTTCTTTCACAGCCTTCAATTCAAGAATTTCGGCCTGCAGAAGAACGTTTTCAAGCAGCTCGTCAATGCCCTGTCCGCTCTTAGCAGACACGCAGACGAACGGCACGTCGCCGCCGTAATCCTCAGGGATGACTTCGTTGGCAACGAGTTCCTGTTTGACACGATCAGGATTAGCTTCTGGTTTATCAATCTTGTTAATGGCAACCACCAGAGGAACGTTGCCGGCCTTCGCGTGAGCAATAGCTTCCTTGGTCTGCGGCATCACGCCGTCGTCGGCTGCAACCACCAAAATAACGATATCGGTTACCTGAGCACCGCGAGCACGCATGGCCGTGAAGGCTTCGTGTCCCGGGGTATCCAAGAAAGTAATAATGCCTCTCGGGGTTTCAACGTGGTAAGCACCGATGTGCTGTGTAATACCGCCGGCTTCGCCTGCGGCAACACGAGTACGTCTGATGTAGTCCAGCAAAGAAGTCTTACCGTGGTCAACGTGACCCATAATCGTCACGACCGGAGGACGAGGTTCCTTCGGATAGTTGGCCAAAGCCTTGGCTTCTTCTTCAGCCAGGAAGGCTTCCGGATCTTCCGGTTTAGCGGCTATCGCACGATGACCCATTTCTTCGACCACAATCATGGCCGTTTCCTGGTCAAGCATCTGGTTGATCGTCACCATCTGACCGAGCTTCATCATCTGTTTAATGACTTCAATGGCCTTGACGCTCATCTTCATAGCGAGATCAGCGACAGTGATGGTTTCCGGAACTTCAATGTCCTTAACAACGGGTTCCTGAACAGCAGGAGTCTGCGGTCTTCCGCCCTGGCCTTTGTTGTTCTGGTTCTGGTGCTTGTTGCCGCGTTTGTTGCGGCGGTCATTCTTCCAGCCGCTGCTTTCTTCCGAAGAGTTGTCGCCGCCGCGGGTCTTGAGAGTGCGGCGTTTCTGATTTTCGTCGCCCCAGTTGTCTGCGTTCTTAGCGTTGTTCTTCGTACCTTTGTTTTCTTTCTTGACGCTGTTCTTGTGAACCTTCTTCTGTTCCTGCGGTTTTTCTTCCTGAGCCGGTTTCTTAGCGGTCAGAACCTTCTTCGGAGCAGACATCATTTCTCGAATAGCGCGAGCTTCGGCTTCAGCAGCGCGGCGAGCAGCATCTCTGTCGGCTTCAGCCTTGACAGCGGCTTCCTTAGCTTCTTTAGCAGCACGAGCAGCGGCCTCGGCTTCTGCCTTAGCTTTCTCTATGCTGCGCTCTGCCTCAGCCTTCTGTCTGCGTGCAGCTTCTTCGGCTTTAGCCTTTTCCTGTTCGGCTTTGAGTTTGGCAGCACGTTCGGCCTCTTCTTTGGCCTTGCGTTCGGCCTCTTCCTTAGCGCGGGCAGCAGCTTCTTCAGCTAAACGACGAGCTTTTTCTTTCTGCTCTTCCATTGCCTTCTTGGCTTCTTCGCGGGCTTTATTAACGACATCCGGGTTCTTCACCAAAACGCGTTTGCGGCGCACTTCCACTTGAACGGCGTGAGAGGAACCTCCTCCGTTCTGAGTGATGACGCTCTTTTCCCGCTTTGTCAGCGTAATTTTGCGGCGGCCTGCATTCGAGCTGCCGCGGGCAACCTGCAGGGATGTTAAGAAACGATCCTTATCAGCTTCGCTTAATTCGTCGGCGGGTGTGCTCTGGGAGAGGCCGGCTTCCTTCAACTGGGAAAGGAGGGTCTCAACCGGCAAATTCAAGTCGGCGGCTAAATCTTTAACAGTGGTTTTTGTCATATTCCTATATTCCCTCCTTTGTATTAGCTCCAGCTTTCGCGAGCCTTTGTGATCAGGGCGGCAGCCTTGTCGTGGTCAATACCCGTCATTTCAACGAGTTCGTCCGTAGACAAATCGGCAAGCTGATCAAGGGTCTTGATGCCGGCAGGCTTCAGTTTATTTGCAATTTCATGAGTCATCCCCGGAAGGTCGACAAGAGATTTGTCGGCCCACTTGAGGAGCTCTTCACGTTCAAGCGCAGAAGTCAGCAATGCCGTTCTGGCTCTGGAACGCAGTTCTTTAACGGTATCTTCATCGAACTGTTCGATGCTAAGCAGTTCTTCTTCCGGCAGATAAGCAACTTCTTCAAGTGTCTCAATGCCGTTTTCAATCAGAACCTGAGCAACTTCCTCATCGATATCGAGGCGGTCGCAGAGTTCCTGGCGACGCGGAGCGATTTCATCTTCACGCTTCTTAGCCGCCTGGTCGTCATCCATCACTTCAATTTCCCAGCCGGTCAGCTCGGAGGCAAGACGCTTGTTGACGCCGTTGCTGCCGATCGCGATCTTGCTGTTGTCAAGGTCAGGGGTCACGACTTCAACCTTGTGTTCGTCTTCATGGACGATGATGGAGGAAATCGTTGCGGGAGACAGGGCGCTCATGACGTATTCGGCAGGCTGATCGGCCCAGCGGATAATGTCGATTCTCTCATTCATCAGTTCGCCGGAAACGGACTGAATACGAGAGCCTTTGACACCGATGCAGCTTCCGATCGGATCAATGCGCTTGTCCTTAACCTGGACGGCAACTTTGGCACGGATGCCGGGATCGCGGGCAATGCCCTTGATCTCAAGCAGGCCTTCGTTGATTTCGGGAACGACCTGACGCATCAGTTCGCCCAAGAATTCATTGCAGGTACGGGACAGGGTGATCTGCTGCTGTCTGGAGGTCGGATCGATTTTCAGAACATAAGCACGAACACGATCGCCCGGACGGAGGTTTTCCATCGGGATCATCTGATGTCTAGGCAGACGAGCATCGATGCGGCCGATTTCGATAATCGCATCGCTCTTGTCAAAGCGCTTGACTTGGCCGGTGACAACCTTAACGTCCTTGTAGCGTTCAAGGAATTCGTTTAAAAGCTGATTACGCTCGGCTTCTCTCAGGCGCTGAATAATGACCTGTTTTGCGTCTGTCGCAAAACGACGGCCGGTTACGTTGACATCGGGCAGAGGCTTACGAACATAGTCGCCTACATTCATTTCGCCCTGGTCGCTGTAGTCTTCCTTGGCCTCCCACTGAAGAATCTGACGATCCGGCTCCTGAAGGCCCTGTTCGTCAGGAACGACTAACCACTGACGCCAAACTTTCTGGTCGCCGGTTGTCGGGTCGACTTTGACGACGATATCTGCGTCTTCGCCCGGGAACTCAGCCTTTTTAACTGCGCTGGCCAAAGCACTTTCCAATGCAGCCAGAACGACGGACTGATCAACGTTCTTTTCGTGGGCGAGGACTTCCACCATTGTTAATAAATCACGGCTCATTATTTTGCACCTCTGAAATTCAGGTCGGGCACGAGGTTAGCCCGCTCAACATCATTAAAGGGGAAGGTAACGGTCACTGCAGGCGTGTCACTCTTGGCCTTGGTTTTGGCAGCGCGCTGCTTTTCAGCCGGAGTGCGTGCAACACGATTTTCCGAGAGTGTCATCGTGATCGAGGGGTTGTTTTCATCACCTTCAACGGCGTCAAGGGTTCCGTCCAAACGACGGCGGCCGTTTTCGGGAAGACCTTCACCAGTGATCGGAGCAAAAAGTTCGACGTGAACGTTCTGTCCGACGAATTTCACAAAATCACGAGGACATTTCAACGGACGATCAACACCCGGAGAAGACACTTCAAGACGATCGTAGTCAACGTTCTCAACCGTCATTGCGTTGTTGAGCTGGTTGCTAACTTTTTCGCAGTCGTCCAAAGTAATCCCGCCGTCTTTATCGATCGTGACGCGGATCAAACCGCGCGGGAGTTTTTCCACATCGACGAGCTCGTAACCCAAGCCTTCGACGGTGGCATCGATCATTTCAAATAATTGTGTCGAAACTGCCATTGCAGATTTAACCTCAATACCTAAGTAAAAAAAAATGGGCTTCAAAGCCCATCTCTTAAAAAATTCTTTTTGATAGGTGCTCGACCGACCGAAGGCCTTTCGAGCGCTTTATGACGCATACAACGCGCCTTAAAGCAAAAACTAGCGCAATTGTACATCATGGACAACGCTAATAGACAGATTTTTCGTAACTTTTCAAGACATAACTCTTTCATTTCAGAAAGAAAAAACGGGTGAGGTTTGTTTCCCGCCCGTCGTTTCTCTGAAAAATTTTTCAGCTTTCTGCCGTCAAATTAGCTCTATCTCTTTGGTCTGACTAAAAATTATTTCGGGCCTCGGGTTCCGCGGCTGCGCATCGGACGACTAGACCGGATCGCCGAAGAAGTGTCTCGCTGACCAAACTTTCTGCCCGCTTTGGGAGCAGAGGCCGGGGCGCGGGAAGCTGCAGGACGCGGCGTTCTCTCAGGCGCACGAGGGGCCGGTGCCGTGGACATTCCTTTTTTATAACTGATGGAATCGAGCCACTTTTCCGTTTCTTCCGTGCTCATGCGGCGGGTCTTGCCTCTGGGCAAGTCAGACGGAAGTTCTAGGTTGCCGTATTTCACGCGGATCAGGCGCGAGACGGGTAAGCCGACGGCTTCAAACATGCGGCGAACTTCACGGTTGCGGCCTTCGCTCAGCGTGACGTTGTACCAGCGGTTGAAGCCTTTTCCCCCGCCCTCTTCCAGCGTCGTGAATTTAGCGATGCCGTCGTCGAGTTTGATGCCTTTGAGAAGTTTGTCTTTGGCTTCCGGACTCATCGTTCCCTGAACACGGACCGCATACTCGCGCTCAATCTCATGACGCGGATGCATCAGGAAATTGGCTAAATTTCCGCTATCGGTAAACAAAAGGAGGCCTTCGGTATTGAAGTCAAGCCGTCCGACAGCGATCCAGCGGGCACCGCCGATTCTCGGCAGATGATCAAAAACCGTGGGGCGGCCTTCGGGGTCATCTTTGGAGACGATCTCGCCGGCAGGCTTGTGATAAATCAGAACCTTAGGAACATCATTGTTTTCCAGCGCGGAACGGCGAACGATCCTGCCGTCAAAACGAATCACGTCAGAAGGTGTCACACGCTGGCCGACGTGAGCAGGTTCTCCGTTCACAGAGATGCGGCCTTCTGCGATTCTTTCTTCCATATCACGGCGTGAACCGATGCCGGCATCAGCCAGCACTTTATGCAGCTTTTCATTGGCAAACGGAGCCGTTAATAACTTAGCCACCTGCGGCTTTCTCGCTGGAGAGCGGGGAGCGGATTCCGCGCTTGCAGGAGTGCGTCGGGTATTGACAGACGCTGACGGTCTGAAAGGTGTTTTGCGCCCATTGCGCGAATTTCTTATGACTGCCATAACTTACTCTTAGAGCCGAAGCCATTGCCTCGGTTTTTCATAGAATCTTTTAATTGCCCAGTTCGATCAAACATGAACCGGCGCTTGTTGGGGCTTTCGAAACTACATGTCGAAAGCCGGACGAAATTCTTTAGGAAGCATCAAAGATGCAGCCCTGCCGGAAGATTGTAAAGAGGCCGTCGCCCCTATAGCCTCCTAATCACCACATTTGAGTTGCTCTGCTCGACTTGTCAAAGATTTTTCAGCAAATCCTGCAGCTTAGCATCCTTTGCATCGAGCGCGTCCTGCTCTTCCTTGCGTTTGGCGTTAAAGGTTTCTTCATCCAAATCGTAAAGCGCGGGACCTTTGGCAGCTTTTCGCACCATTTCCAAGACACGTTCGTTTTCAGAGAGATCCTCTTCCGTGGCTCGAATAACCGGCAGCTCAACGTCGGAGATATCGTGAACATCGGCACTCACCGGCGCCGCATCAATCTCCAAGATGCCTTGCTGCTGTTTAAGAACGAGGTAAACCTGGCCTAAAAGCTCCGCGTCCAAAAGGGCGCCGTGGCCTTCTTTGACGCGTCGGGTCGTGTCGATTTCGAGACGCTTACACAATGCATCCAAGCTGTTGTGCATCTGAGGGAATGCGGCTTTGGCAAGCTCCATCGAGTCGATAATGTTGTCCTTGCCGCAAATCTCTTCCATCGAGGGTTTGCCGAGCTTTCTCAACTCCTCATTGAGGAAGCCGATGTCGAACTGAGCATTGTGAATGATGAGTCTGGCGCCCTGAACAAATTCAATGAACTTGTCGGCGATGTCCGCAAACTTCGGCTTACCGACCAAAAATTCATTGGTGATCTTGTGGACGCGGATAACCTCTGCCTCCATCTGGCGTTCCGGATCGATGTACTCATGAAAATTTTTATCGGTTAATCCGTGTTCTCCAAGTTCAACGCAGCCGATTTCAATGATTCGGTCGCCTTCCTTAGCGGCCATGCCGGTGGTTTCGGTATCCAGACAGATCTCTCTCACGTGCTTTCCTTCAAAATTGGTGTCTCGATTCTAATCAATTGAATGCGAAACAGAAAATTCAAAGTTTTCTAAAACCTAAAAATGACGCATTGAACTTTTAGTCCAATGCGTCACTTGTGATGATTTAGATCGATTCAGCGATCAATTCGAAGCTACAACGCTTTCACGGCTCAAATATGAACGAAGTTTTTCTGCGTCGTTGGCGCGAGCGTACTTATTCGGAGAGTCGAGGAAGATGAATGCAACATTCTTTCCGTCGACGTGCGCCTGCATGACCATGCAGTAGCCGGCCGCTGTCGTCAGACCAGTCTTCTGCAGCTCGATGTCCCAATCTTCGTCTTTAATCAGACGGTTCGTGGTGCTGCTGATGACTTCACGCTTGCCGATACGGAAGGAAGCTTCCGGCGTAGTCGAGAGTTCACGGATGAGTGCATATTCGCTCGCGCCTGTGATGAGGTAAGACAGATCCACCGCAGAAGAGCGATTGTCGTTATTCAAACCGATAGAGTCATAGAAGACGGAGTCTTTCATGCCGAGAAGCGCAGCTTTGATGTTCATTTCTTTAATGAACTGTGCTTTTCCGGTCGGATAGGTACGGGCGAGGAAATGAGCCGCACGGTTATCCGAACTCATTAAAGCCAGATGCAAAGCCTGACGGCGGGAGATCTCCATGCCCATGCGAAGCTTGGAGTGAGCGCTCGAAGGAACGAAGTCTTCACGCGTAACAGTGAACTTGTCGTCTAAATTGACGCCGGATTCCACGATCACCAGCGCCGTCATCAGTTTTGTAATAGATGCGATCGGCAGGGGCTGATCGGCATTCTTTTCATACAAAACTTGGTTTGTGTCCATGTCGTAGGCGAGCACGGCCGTCGAGGAGAGTCCCAGCGGATCGCTGGAGCCCTTCAGGCCTATAAGCTGTGCGTAGGAAGGTCCGCGGCTGCGGTAAGTAGCCCAGTCAATCGCCTTTCTCGGACGATAGTTCTTAGAAGAGGCAAATTTGCGGCTGGAGGAACGAGCTGAGGCCCGTTTACGAACAACGCTTTTCACCGCGACCCGTTTGCCGGCAGCTTTTGCCTTAGGAGCCTTAGCCTTCTTCTTTGCCGAAGCAGCAACAACTTTCTTCTTCGCTGTCTTCTCGACAACGGTCTTTTTCACTGCTTTTTTCTTGACGACTTTAACAGCCGCCGGTTTCTTCTGAGCAGCCTCTACGGTAGGAGCGGCAATAAAACTAAACGATAAAAAAGCACAGAGAATCGCTGCCGATAAACGCATTTTTTCCATCCAGAGGAGAAGAGAAGAGGTCATTAATTGGTGAGTATTTGTTATTTTGCGCCAATTCGTTCGGCAAAACCATAAAAAATCGGCCTCACCGCACAAATTAAACACTTATATAAGGGAAATTACTAATCATTTTTCTAACTTCACTCAATATGTAGTTAGTGCTCACGAAGAATCGCATCCCACATTTTATTCAGACGCTTGACGCTCACTGGCATCGGCGTTCTGAGTTCCTGCGCAAAAAGAGAAACCCTCAGCTCCTGAAGCATATTCCCGAATTCGACCAGTTTGGCATCGTAGACGCCTCTTCTGACAGACAACTCCCGCTTGTAATTAACGGTAAGCTGACGAATCTCGGCCATGCGCTCGGCATCTCTGCCGGGATCGTTTTTCAAACGATCGATTCGAACTTGAATAGCCTTCATATAGCGCGGATAGTGGCGAAGCTGGCTGAAAGGAATCGTAAGCAGGAAATGCGGCGGAAACAAATCAGACAGCTGAGCCGTAATGTCTTCGCTCACTTCCTTGTAGCTTTTGATCGAATTCAGCTTCTGCTGCGCAAGAGCAGCTTCAGAAACGATCGAGCTCAAGAGGCGTGCCAGCTCCAGCGTCAGCAGGCCGAGTTTTTCTTTGACAACCGCAATCGTTTCCCTGAACTGCTCTTCATTGACCGGAAGTTCTCCGGTAAAGGCAGCCGTTTCAATCGAGGCATCGATAACGTCCTGCTTTAACTCTTCAAAAGACGGAAAGGCCTTTCTCAAAGAAACAATGGATGCGCCTTGGATCTGCGTCGTCTGCATCGACTTCAAATTCTTATCCAGATACTTAATCTGTTCCTTCAGTCCCAAACGGATCAAGCGAATCAAACCCCGTCGATGAATACGGGCCGCTTGGTCCGGATCATCAAAAACTTCCAAAGAGCAGTACTCGCCTTTATCCACAAGTGCCGGATGACCGATGAGCGAAATGCCCCTCTTCTTAATCTCCATGACGTCCGGCAGCTCGCCGAAGTTCCATTCCGTAATCTCATCCTGCAGATCTTCCGCAACTTTACTGTCCTGAGAGGCAATGTTCTGGAACGTTTTGCGGGCTTCCGTACTGAGTTCGCTTCTTAACTGCGGAATGCTCCGGGACATAGCAAGCTGTCTGCCGTGTTCGTCGACCACCTTGTAGTTCATGCTGAGGTGCGGCGGAAGCATCTCAAACTTGAAGTCTGATTTCTGGATATCAATGCGGAACTGCTCCCGAGCTTCTTTAATCAGGAGTTCGATAAGATCACCGTCGGGAACCTCATGGCGCTGTGCAAAAGATTTTGCCCAGTCCGGCAGCGGCACAAAATGTCGGCGCAAGCGCTGCGGGAGACTCTTGAGCAGCATCTGAACTTTCTCTTTGACCATTCCAGGCACGAGCCACTCTAAGCGGACCGGATCCAGCTGATTCAGGGCATAAAGCGGCACAGTCATCGTGACACCGTCGCGCAGAGAACCCGGATCAAAGTTGTAATTCAGCGCCATCGGGATGCCGGCGATCTCAAGCTTCTTCGGGAAGTATTCGATCGTGATGCCGGCTGCATCATGACGCATTAAGTCGGACTTCTGCAGAAACAAAAGTTTCGGGTTCTCGGCTTCCGCCTTTTCGCGCCACTTATCGAATGTCTGCTGGTTAACCACATCCTGACTGATTTTCTTGTCGTAAAACTCGTAAATCATGCTGTCGTCCACCAACACATCCGGACGGCGAGACTTGTGTTCCATCTCGCGGATGTTGTTGATCATGGCGACGTTGTGCTGCCAGAACGGGGCCTGACTTTCGAGTTCTTCTTCTACCAAAGCTCGGCGAATAAAGATCTCTCGAGAGGTTTTCGGATCCTTGCGTGAGAAATCCACCTTTCTTTCTGTATAGACGGGCAGTCCGTACAGTGTGCCCTTCTCTAAAGCGATGACATTGCCGGCCTTTTTCTCCCAATGAGGATCGCTCCAGGATTTTTTAATCAGATGAGCACCCACCTTCTCAATCCACTCAGGCTCGAGATTGGCCAGTGTTCTGGCAAATAGACGGGTTGTTTCCACGAGCTCGGAAGCCATGATCCATTTGCCGCCTTTTTTCGCCAGAGAAGAACCGGGCCACGGCCAAAACTTAATGCCTCTGGCACCTGTGTACGGCGGTGTTTTGTAATCAGCCTGGACGTCTTTCATGCCGATATTGCCCAAGAGACCCGACAGCAGCGCTTTGTGCAGCTGTTCATAGGTCGCCGGCGCCGTGTTTAGACGCCAGCCCATTTCCTGCGTAAGCTCTTTCAGCTGACGGTAAACATCCCGCCACTCGCGAAGCCTTTTGACGGATAGATAGTTCTGACGGAACTTCTGCTCGAGCAGTCGATTGCTTTCTTTATTGGCAATCGCATCCTGCGTCCAGTTCCAAAGCTTAATCAGGGAAAGAAAGTCGCTCTTCTCGTCGGCAAACTTCTTGTGCGCGGCGGCCGCCTTATCTTGAGCATCCAAAGGACGCTCGCGAGGATCCTGAATACTGATTGCCGAAGCAATAATCAGTACTTCGGCCAAAGCCTGGTTTTCTGCAGCGGCCTGCAGCATGCGGGCAAGACGAGCGTCTAACGGCAGCCTTGCAAGTTCTTTTCCGACCGGCGTCAATTCGCCGCCGCGTTCCTTCACCGCATTGAGCTCGATCAAAAGATCGTAACCGTCAGTAATCGCGCGCTGAAGCGGTGCCTGGACAAACGGGAACTCGCGAACATCTGTCAGATGCAGCGACTTCATGCGGAGAATCACGGTTGCCAAGGAGCTTCTCAGAATTTCCGGATCCGTAAATTCGGGGCGCTTTTCGAAATCCTTCTCATCGTAGAGTCGAATACAAATACCGTTCGCTACACGACCGCATCGACCGGCACGCTGTTTTGCCGCTGCCTGACTGATGGGTTCAATTTGAAGCTGCTCAACTTTATTGCGGTAGGAGTAACGCTTCACGCGAGCGAGTCCCGTGTCCACGACGTATCGGATGCCGGGGACCGTCAAAGAGGTTTCTGCAATATTGGTCGCAAGCACAATACGGCGACGGCCGTCTGTCTTAAAGATGCGGTCCTGCTCTTCAATGCTTAAGCGGGAAAAAAGCGGAAGAATCTCAACGCCTTTTCGTGCAGCCGGAGACAAGGCTTCGGCTGCTTCTCTAATCTCACGTTCGCCGGGCAGGAAGACCAGAATATCGCCGCTGCCTGCACCCATCAGTTCATCACATGCATCGGCAATAGCCTGCATCAGCGTGCGGTCGTCATTTTCTTCTTCGTCTTGGACCGGACGATAACGAACTTGGACCGGATAGAGACGGCCCGAGACATTAATAATCGGAACGGGCTTCTTATTGACGTCCTCAAAATGTTTGGCAAATCGCTCCGAGTCAATCGTCGCGGACGTAATAATGAGTTTAAGGTCCGGGCGTTTGGGGAGAATTTCTCGAAGGTAGCCCAAGAGAAAGTCGATGTTCAAACTGCGTTCGTGCGCCTCGTCGATAATGATCGTATCGTAGGCTTTAAGCAGTCTGTCGCGCTGAGTCTCTGCCAGCAGGATGCCGTCGGTCATTAATTTGATCGTTGCGCCCGGCTCTAATTCGTCTTTAAAACGAATCTTGTATCCGGCGACTTGGCCGACTTCGGCGCCCATTTCTTCGGAAATACGCTTAGCAATCGAAGTCGCGGCAATACGCCGAGGCTGCGTGTGACCGATCAGCCCCTTCTGCCCTCTTCCGACCATCATCGCAATTTTAGGAAGCTGAGTGGTTTTGCCGGAGCCGGTTTCACCGGAAACAATCACGACTTGGTTATTTTTAATCGCCTCGGCGATTTCGTCAGCGCGTTCGCTGACAGGAAGGCTTTCCTGCAGCTCGAGTTTAGGCGGCACGTTGCGGAGCACCTCGTTTCCTACTTTAACAAGCACTCTGGAGGACTTCTTCTCGGAGGCAACAGGTTTCTGGGGCTCGTTTTTGTCCTTCTGTTCCTGCGGTGCGTTGATTTGATTACGCAGCGCTCTCAAATCTGAAAAGCCTTTTAAAGAAGTTCCTTTGCCTTTAGGCGCCGGACGCTTGGAAGGCTCTGACGTTTTTTTCTTTTGCAGCTGCGGCTTCACGTCTACAGATTTAGGTGCGGCTGATGCTCCGGATGACGCTGCCGGAGTTTGCTTCTTCAATGTTAATTTGGTGCGCGGAGGCTCTTGTTTTTGAGAAACCGCCTGCGGCTTCTTCTCTGCTTTTTGTGCTTCGAGTAACTTTGCTTTTAAATCTCTTAAATCGCCTGCCATAGTTCCAGGTTCTTATATCTCATTCTAAAGTTCGTTAAGGATAGAACTTTTTAGGCTTTTTCTGCTCGAAATTTTCGAAGCTATTTATTTCTAAACAAAAAAATGCTTCTGCCAACTGTCCCAATTTGAACAAATTTCTCCGAAACCATCGAGACAATGCTCGTTTTCTCCGAGAAAATTACGGCCTCTCAAATATTAAAATTTCAGCAATAACTACTTGAAGCCCTTCTTAATTCAACGGACATGTCAGAAGAAAACAAAGAATCCCCGATTGTTCCGGTTTCAATGGACTCCTGGGTGGAATGGTTCAGAAGCGTCGCACCGCATATTCATTCCATTCGCGGCAAAACGATCGTCATCGATCTCGCCGGAGAAACCATCCTTCAAGAACATTTTTCCAGCTTGATTGCTGACATCAGCATGATCTCTGCGATCGGCGCACGAATCGTCCTGGTTTACGGCGTTCGGCCCCAAGTGGAAGAGCTGATGTCGCTCAAAGCCATCGAGTCTCAGTACGTCAACGGCATTCGCGTGACGACCGCCGATGCGCTCGTCTGCGTCAAAGAAGCGGCAGGTGAAGCGCGCCTCGATATTGAAGCCGCCTTCTCTCAGGGCTTACCGAACACTCCGATGGCCCACAGTCAATGCCGAGTCGTCAGCGGAAACTTCGTGATTGCCCGTCCTTTAGGCATCATCGACGGCGTGGACTTTAAGTTCACCGGCGTCGTTCGCAAGGTTGACAGCGAAGCGATTCATCGGGAACTCGACGGAGGAAGGATCGTTTTGATTTCGCCGCTCGGTTTCTCTCCGACGGGCGAAGCTTTCAATCTGACGAGCGAAGATTTGGCGGCTTCCATTGCCGGCGCCCTTAAGGCTGACAAGCTAATTCTGCTCACCAACGTTGACGGTGTCAGACGCTTTGATGAAGTGGTCACGGAACTTACCGCGGAAGACGCTCGAGAGTTCATTAACGACAAGCTTGTCGACGAAGAGGATATCTACAACCTGACGTTTGCCTTGAAGGCTCTTGAACACGGCGTCGAACGCGTTCACATCGTGCCTTACGCAATGGACGGCGGACTTCTGGCCGAACTCTTCACTCACGACGGCGTCGGTACGATGATGACGATGGAAAATCTGGAGTCTCTGCGCCAGGCGACCTCTGACGACGTCTCCGGCCTGATCAAACTGCTGGAACCGCTTGAAGAGGACGGAACCCTTGTCAAACGGCCCCGCGAGAAACTTGAACGCGACATCTCGCACTTCACTGTTCTCGAGCACGACGGCGTCATTTACGGCAGTGCCGCGCTTTATCAGTTCCCGGAGGAAAAACTCGGAGAAATGGCTGCGCTGACCGTTGATGTCGCCTACCAGGGTTTTGGTGACGGAGAGCGTTTGCTTCGCCACATTGAAAACCAGGCTCGCAAAGCCGGATTAAACCGCCTGTTTGTTCTGACCACAAGAACTATGCACTGGTTCTTAAAACGCGGATTCCGTCCTGCCGGCGTTGACGATTTGCCGATTGAAAAGCGGCGTTTGTATAACTGGCAGCGTCGTTCACAAATCTTCATAAAAGATCTTTAGGTCAGCGGCGTCCAATGCTTGTAGACTTGAAAAACAATTTTGAGATAAATGATTAGGAGTACACCAATGGCACACATGGTTAACTGCGTAAAACTCGGCCGCGAAGCCGAAGGCCTGGACTACCCGCCTCTTCCCGGCGCCCTGGGCATGAAAATCTACAATAATGTTTCCAAAGAAGCTTGGGAACAGTGGAAGCATCTTCAGACTATGATCGTTAACGAAAACCGCCTTTCCATGGCTGATCCGAGAGCCCGCAAATGGCTGATGGACCAGATCGAAGCTCATTTCTTCGGCGAAGGCGTGGCCCACCCTGAAGGCTATGTTGCTCCGGAAACTAAAGCCGAATAACTGTTTTTGACCTTCTCTCCAAAGCTCGAAAGTACAAATTTCGGGCTTTTTGCATATCTTGAACCATCAAATTGATCGGCATAGGTTGTATGCCGTTTTAGTTGCCGCGATTTGGCGATTCAAGTCTTCAGGCCTCCGAAATTCATTAAATACGAACACTGTCGAAGAGATAACAAGAAAAGCCGGAAACTTCTTTTCATTGCAATACCGCCCTTCCGTTCTCTAAGACAAAATTAGATGAGGTGTGAATGGATAAGACAGACATCCTTAACAAACTGGCTAGCTATCCCGCGAGATGGTTCCTCTCTTTTTCACAAGAATCCGGAAATTCTTTTTTGACTTCCGCCTTGAAAATTTTGTTCAAGAACGGTCTTAAAGCATCTGGAGACTTTGCAGTCGAGAATTTGCGGATAGATAAACAGAACTACAAAGTTGTTCGGCTGGATTTTTCCAATCTCAAACCGTCCTCCGGGATCTTTGAGTTCCGCAAGGCTTTAACTGATTTTTTGATTGATAGCTTCAGGTCGGTTGGCTTCTCCTATGACAAGGAAGGAACATCGGTTTTTAGCCAGCTGTCTCGATGGTTAAAGACAATTCCTCCCTGCACTTTGGTTCTCCTCATCGTTGATTACGACTTCCCGCTAACTTATAGCATGAGCAATGAAAAGTTATACCGAGATGTCGGATACGTCTTGTCTGAGTTCTACGCGCTTTTGAAATCCAATGACGGGGCTTTTCGGTTTTTACTCATAACTGGCGTTACTGACTTCAGACAGACATGCCTTCTCAACGATTTAAACCATTTAACGGACCTAAAGCGCCTCTCGCAAGGATCACTACTTGGTGTTTCGTCGGATGATTTAGTTCGAGGTTTTGACGATTGCCTGACTCAACCAAGCGAAACAGTCCCTACCAAAAATAACAACATTTGACGAACATTCAATCTACATTGCTTTCCTTCCTGAGACGGATTGCTTTTTTCCCGGTTGCTGGAAAGCCTGGAGGATTAGAGCTCTGAAGGTGGCTGACCTTATGTCGTAACCATAGAAACAAACAAATCACTGGTTTTTTCTTTCTTCAGGTCAAAAATCCGCAAAAGATATTCCAATCATGCGAATTTCCTAGTAAATTTTCCCCGTACTGCCGATTAATTGACAATAATTGTCAGTAACTATTAATAACATCATAGGAGATTTTTCATGACCCTGAATCGCAGACAACTCTTCCGTCTGGTCGGCGCCGGAGCTGCTCTCTCTTCCCTCGGAACAACAGCCGCTGTCGCTGCTCAGCCGAAGTTTGTCGAACCCACGGCTCAGAAACCCATGCTGCTGTGCTTTAACGAAAACCCGCTGGGCATGAGCGAAAAAGCCAAAGAAGCCATCGCCAAAGCTGCTATGTACGGCTCTCGCTATCCCTTCGCACAGGTCATCGCCTTCAAAAAAGATTTGGCTAAATTCATGGACGTCAAACCTGATGAAGTGCTTCTGACACACGGTTCCGCTGAAGCCATTCGCGCCACCATTGAAGCCGAAGCAACAAAGAACACGGTTTTGGTTCAGCCTGAGCTGACTTACGGCGACGGTGCCGATGTTGCCAAACGCAATAACATCCTCGTTAAGAACGTCAAGATGGGTCCCGATTGGAGCATCGACCTTGCCGCTCTGCGCAAAGTAGCAGCCGCCGAGGCTAAGAAACACCGCGTTCTGGTTTATCTCGTCAACCCGAACAACCCGACCTCTACGATTGCCGACAGCAACGAAATCTTCAACTGGATCAAATCTCAGCCGAAGAATACCTTCTTCATTCTCGACGAGGCCTATGCCGAGTTCGTCAACGATCCGTCCTTTAAGTCCTGCTGTGAACTCGTCCGTCAGGGCTTTGACAACTTGGTCGTCCTGAAGACCTTCTCCAAGATCTTCGCAATGGCCGGTATGCGTTTGGGCTATGCCGTCGGCGACGTTAAGGTTATCAATAAGATTCGTGACCATGTCGCCTACGAAGTCATGATGAACCAGACAACCCTGGCTGCCGCGCTGAGCGAACTCAACGACAAGGAATTCTTAAAAGAATCCAAGGAAAGCAATGACGAAGCTCGTGAGATCCTCTACAAGGCTCTAAAGGAACTCAACATTCCTTATCTGCCGAGCCAGACCAATTTCGTTTTCATTGATCTGAAAGCTCCGCTGAAACCCTTTGCAGACAGAATGAAAGCCGAACACATTCTCGTCGGCCGTCCCTTCCCGCCTGCTGTTCAGTGGTGCCGTATTTCTCTCGGTACACCTGCTGAAATGCGTTACTTTGTAGAAAAACTCAAAGAATTCCGCCAGAAAGGCTGGGTCTAATCGCTTGATTTAGCGGTTTAACGCAAATCCCGAGCTTTGCAAGAGGCTCGGGATTTTTCTTTGCTTCGTCTCGGCCGGCTGAAGATAAAAAAAGACCGCGGTGAAGGGGGTCCGCGGCCAAATATTCGACGGACAAGGTCGAATGAACACTAGGAAATTCTATGAAACGGCTAACTCCTCATCGGTTTCGGCCGCTGCAGCCGTGTTCTTTTTCTTAGCGCCGTAGCGTACTTTCTGAGAGAGGAAAGCAATACCGAAGAGCGCGATACCGACAAGGTAGCCCCACCAACGCTGTTCATACGGAAGGACGTAGCCGGAAATGAGAGCGGGGAACATCAGAACGACAGTAGCAGCAACAAGGATAAGTCTTTCAAGGATATTGACCTTATCGATCAGCCAGCCCTGGATCGCGGAGGAGACCGCAACCATACCCAAGCCTGTCATTGCAAAGATCAACAGGCTCACCGGCAGAGATTCAATACCGATCAGAAGAATGTCGGAATTGAAGAGGAAGAATACCGGGATGATGGCTGTACGAATATCGTAGAGGAAGCCCTGGACGCCGACGGAAATCGGGTTCGCCTTTGCAATCGCAGCACCTGCGTAAGCTGCCAAGCCGACCGGAGGTGTATCGTCAGCCAGGATACCGAAGTACAGGCAGAACAGATGAGCAGCGATCAGCGGAATCGCAATTTCCTGACCATGCAGAGTCAGTCCGGTAGCCAAGGTTACGATCACAGGGGCTGTTAGAGAGGCCATGATGATGTAGTTAGCTGTTGTCGGTAGACCCATACCCAGAAGCAGACTGGCAACTGCGGTAATGATGATCATCAGGAAGATGTTGCCCATGGAAAGCGCTTCGACGAAGGACGTGATCTGCTGACCTAAACCTAAAGAGACGCAGCCGACGATGATGCCTGCGGAGGCGGTTGCCAGAGCGACACCGGCCATATTGTTAGCACCGGCGGCCATGGAGTTCAGTGTGTTCTTAATGCCGAATTTGAACGCTGCCCAGAGATCTGCGTCATGAACTGTAGCGATCGCAACCGGCTGGAGAACCATGATGATGGCGAGCACAATAATGGCGCGGAAAACGGAGAGTTCAGCGGAGTGCATTTCCACTACCAGTTCCCAAATGAGAACAGCAAGCGGAATTAAATAATGAAGACCGTTTTTAAGTTCCACGAAGAACTTCGGCAGTTCCTTCTTGGGAAGTCCTTTCAGACCCAGCTTACAGGCTTCGATATGGGTAATCCACAGCAAAGCGATGTAGGAAGCAAACGCAGGAATGGCAGCGGCCTTTGCGACTTCAACATAAGGAACGTTAACGTATTCGGCAATAATGAAGGCTGCTGCACCCATAACCGGAGGTGCTAACTGGCCGTTCACGGAAGAAGCAACTTCAATGGCTGCGGCTTTGGTAGCCGGATAACCGAGACGCTTCATCAGGGGAATCGTAAACGTTCCGGTCGTCACGACGTTTGCAATGGAAGATCCGGAAACCATACCGGAGAGCGCAGAACTCACAACGGCCGCCTTAGCCGCGCCGCCGCGGTACTGACCCAGACCGGAAATCGCAAGACGTGTAAAGAACGCACCTCCGCCCGCTCTGTCAAGCATCGTACCGAACATCACAAAGAGGAACACAACGGTTGCGGACACGTGCAGCGGGACACCGTAAATGCCCTGTGTGTCCATCGTGATCTGGGAGATAAAGCGGGAGAGTGTTGCACCTTTAAAAGCAACCACATCCGGCAGATACGGACCTAAAAAGACGTATGCGATGAAGGCGCCGCAGATAATCGGAAGCGCAGGCCCTAAAACGCGGCGGGTAGCTTCCAGCATGAGAACAATCAAAATCACGCCGAAGATCAAGTCGCGTCCGATCGGCATGCCGGGACGCTCGGAAATACCGGCGTAATCAATCACAATGTATAAGGCGCCGATAACGCCGACGATGCCGATCATCCAGTCGACGATCGTCACGCGTTTCATTGCCAGTAGAATTCTGAGGTCCCAGCGAGACTTAAGTTCGGACTTAAGCGTCGGGAGATTGAGATAAATCAGTGCAAGCGCAAAAGCCAAGTGGAAGGCCTTGACATATAAAGAGTCCAACAGCAGCCAGGAAGCGGTGGACATCTGGAAAAAGGCCCAAGCCAGCGCGACGATGTATGTCAGCTTAGCTGAGAGCCCGGTCTTATCTTCTTTAAGACCTTTATCCCCAAGCTGCTGGACCTGTTTCTTATATTCGCCGATTACGTCTTCGGAGGCGTTCTTCTTAGGCTGCGGAATGTAGCCCGGAATACCCGCCTGCGGCAGCAGCATTTCTGTGTTCGATTTGTCCGTCATGTTGACTCCTTTTTACTTCTTAACGAGCCTCTAATGAGGTTCGCAAAGACCCGGAGTCCCGAGTCTTTGCATCATTTAAAGCTGTATTACTTCACAAGACCTGCTTCTTTGTAGTACTTGAGAGCGCCCGGATGGATCGGAGCGGTCAGCCCCTGAAGCATGCTTTCTGCTGTCAGGTTGGCAAGAGCCGGATGCAGTTTGCGGAACTGATCGAGATTGGTCATCACTTCTTTCGTGACGGCATAAACAACGTCGTCCGGTGTATCGGCGGAGGTCACCAGAGTTGCGAGCATGCCGACGGTCTTAACTTTGTCCTTAGCATTGACGGCGTCCGGATACTGATCCATCGGGATTTCCGTCATGCTGTAATAAGGAGCTTCCTTAAGCAGAGAAGCGACTTCGGCTTCGGTAATCGGGACAATGCGGACTTTGCGCTTGCCGGCGGTTGCTTCCTTGATGTTGCCGTTCGGATGGCCCACGGTGTAGAAGAATCCGTCAATACGTCCGTCCTGAAGAATTCTGGGCGCGTCGGCGGGCTTCAGTTTTTCGTCACGAAAATCTTTCCCCGGAACGATGCCGACAGCGTTGAAGATATCGGTGGAGTTAATGCGGTTGCCGGAGCCCGGGTCACCGAGGTTAATCGTCTTGCCTTTGACGTCTTTAACAGACTTGATGTTGGCATCTTCAGCGGCAACGAAAGTCACGGCTTCAGGAGCAAGAGCGAAAACAGCGCGGAGTTTTTTAACGGGTTTGCCTTCCCAAGCCCCTTTGCCGTTGTAGGCCATGTACTGTGTATCGGCCTGAGCGATACCGAAGTCCAGATCCTTAGAGTCGATGGCGTTGATGTTGAACTTAGAGCCTCCGGTCGATTCTACGGAAGCACGAACACCGTACTGATCTTTCTTAGCGTTCACGATCTTGGCAATAGCGCCGCCTGTCGGGTAGTAAACACCGGTGATGCCGCCGGTACCGATCGTGACGAATTCTGTTTTAGCGAAAGCAGCAGCGCCTGCCATAGCGAAAGAAGCTGCAACTGCAAAGGGGATGAGTTTTTTGACGAACATGAAAGTCTCCGTTTGAGATTTATTTGTGTAACCAGTGCGTTTGCTGCTCAGCTTATGGCTTTCATCGCAGCGGACAAGGTCTCGATTCTTTTACTCGCAAACCCCGGAAAAGCGCTTCGCTTTTCCTGTCACTTTCATGTATGCAAAACGCGTGCCAACTTTTGTTCAAACAAAACAGCCCAGGAGCCATAGAAATTGAACCAAAACAGCGCATCAGGAATGGACAAAAGTTTTTGATTTGCACTCTCTTGGTGCATTTGCACCAAATTAGGATTTTTTCTACCGGACGCCCTCTTTTGTGCAAAGAATTTTCAGTTCGCGAACTTAGAATAGGTGCATTGTTTTTAAGGAGCTTTGAATGAGTCAAAAAGAATTTGTAAAACCGGTCGGTTTAGAAACCCCTTATCGCCTCTTCAATTTAGGCGGCACTGCCTTTGTTGAAAGCAAACAAGGCGACGATCTGGATATCATGCCCGCTTCTTGGAACTGCCCGTTGGATTATGACAAGATGACGGTCGTCATTGATTCGACGCACTATTCCCGCAAGCTCATTGAAGCGAGCGAGTACATCCTGCTTGCCGTTCCGGGAATGGGAATTCAGAAAGAAATTCTTTATTTAGGTTCCGTAAGCAAGAACGACAATCCCAACAAGATTGCCGACAGCGGTCTGAAATTCTTCACGCTTCCTGACTGCGACTTCCCGCTGCCTGAAGGCTGCTCTGCCTGGGCCGTTATCAAACTGATCCGTGAACCGCACAACGAAAAGACGTATGACCTCTTCATGGGGCAAATCGTTAAGGCTTGGGCTGACTCCCGTGTCTTCTCCAACAACCATTGGCATTTGGAAGAAGGTCCGGATGAACTGCGCTCTATGCACTATGTTGCCGGCGGCCACTTCTATGCCATCGGCAAACGAGTGGATGTCACACTCTAATTTTTCCAAACATTAAGTTGCTTAGAATAGGTCCGAACCAACCGGATCTATTTTTATGCCAGAAACCACAAAAATCCAATCTGTTGCCATCCTCGGTCGAGGAGCCTTGGGCGTGATGTACAGTGACTTCCTCACGCCGCGTATGCCTGAGGGCTCGGTTTATTTTCTAGCAGACAATAAACGCTGCGAACGGTACAAGACTCAGCCGCTCACAGCCAACGGCCGTCCCTGCTCCCTCTTTTTTAAGAGTCCCGAAGAGGTGAACAAAGCACCTGACCTTCTTATCGTTGCTCTAAAAGGACCCGTCCTTCAAAGCGTCCTGCAAAGTCTTAAAGGTCTGATCTCTGAAAATACCATCGTCATCTCAGTGATGAACGGCATCTCCAGCGAGGACATTATCGAACAAGAGCTTGGAACACACAGGATCGTTCACTGCGTTGCTCAGAGAATGGATGCTCTCTTTCAAAACGGCGTACTGACTTATAAAAATTTCGGAGAACTGGTGATCGGACTCAGCCCGGAACATAAAGCAATACCAGAAGTTCTCAGTGCAGTCGTCGATTTCTTTGACAAAACCCAGATGCCCTACGTCGTAGACGAAAACATCCTTCACCGTATGTGGTGCAAGTGGATGCTCAATGTCGGCGTCAATCAGACATTGGCCGTTTATAACGATGTTTTTCGTCGTGTGCACCAAGAAGGCGAAGCCAGAGAAACTCTAAAAGCCGCGATGCGTGAAGTGCTTGCCCTTTCTCAAAAAGAGGGGACCGGACTCACGGAACAGGACTTTCGAGATTATCTACAGATCATTGACGAATTAAATCCTGACGGCATGCCCTCGATGCGTCAGGACAGGCTGGCAAAACGCCTGACCGAGGTCGATTTCTTTGCAGGAACGGTCATCCAAAAAGCAGAGAAACATGCTTTACCGGTGCCTGTGAACCGCAAACTTTACGATGAGATAAAAAGTTTTGAGGCTCGGTACTAAATTAACTCACTTTGGTGGAGTTTCGTGAAGCCGTATGTTGAGGCGTCCTACTATGCTCACAACTATGGAGGTATAGCAAATGTCTAGTAACGTTTTGATTCTTGATGCGGGCTGCCAGAACTACGGAAAAGGCGGCGAGCTCAACCATTATCTATCCCGTATTGCTGAGGAAGAACTGACTAAGCTCGGCTGGAATGTCGAAATCACACTGATCGACAGTCAGTGGGAAACTGCGGCAGAAGCAGAAAAGATTAAGAAAGCCGATGTCATCATTGTTCAAACCCCGGGATGGTGGATGAGCACGCCTTGGCAGCTCAAGCGTTATGAAGACCTTGTCTTTGTTCAGCCCGGTGTCGTCGGCAACGACGGCCGCTCGCACCTGCACCCGGACGACAACTACGGCAAGGGCGGCATTCTGACGGATAAGAAGTTCATGATCAGCAGCACTTGGAACGCTCCGAAGACCGCTTTTGACCGTAAAGGCGATTTCTTTGAAGGCCGCGGTGTCGACGGTGTCTTCTTTCCTCTGATTAAGGCTTTCGAGTTCTTGGGAATGAAACAGCTTCCCTCTTTTATGTGCAATGACGTCGTCAAGAACCCGCACATCGGAGAGGATGTAAAACGCTGGAAAGAACACCTTCGCCGTGTATTCAAGATTGAGTGATTGAATTCACAGCGCAGAAAAAATCCTCGGACCGCCATAGGAGATCCGAGGATTTTTATTTTAGATGAACCGCAGTTCGACCTTAGAGTTCCATTTCCTTAGTGGCTTTGTCCAGTCCGAAGGCTTTATGAAGCGCGCGGACGGCCAATTCCATGTATTTTTCGTCTACGACAATGGATGTGCGGATTTCGGAAGTAGAAATCATCTTGATGTTGATGTTTTCTTCAGCCAAAACGCGGAACATCTTAGCTGCTACACCGGCGTGGCTGCGCATGCCGATACCGACGCAAGAGATCTTGGCGATGGAAGCGTCAGTCAGGATACCTTCTTCACCGAGGTACGGTGTGACTTCTTTTTCCAAAACCTTCATAGCTTTGTCGAGGTCGTTGCGGCTGACAGTGAAGCTGAAGTCGGTTAAACCGTTCTTAGCGGCGTTCTGAACAATCATGTCCACTTCAATGTTGGCTTCGGCAATGTGGCCAAGAATCTTGTAGGCGATACCCGGGGTATCGGGTACGTGCGGCAATGTAATCTTGGCTTCGTTTCTGCTGAATGCGATGCCGGAAACAACAACTTTTTCCATTTTGGGATCTTCCTCAAAAGTAATCAGGGTACCGGAGTTTGCTTCTTCATCTACCGGAATATCAGGGTCTGTCAGGCTGGAGAGCACGCGAGTAGGAACGTGGTATTTGCCTGCAAATTCCACACTGCGGATCTGGAGAACCTTGGAGCCGAGAGAGGCCATTTCCAAAATTTCTTCGAAAGCCACAACATCCAATTTGCGAGCGTCGCTGACTACACGCGGGTCAGTTGTGTAAATGCCGTCAACATCAGTGAAGATGAGGCATTCGTCTGCATGAAGCGCAGCCGCTAAAGCAACGGCAGAAGTATCGGAGCCGCCGCGACCGAGTGTTGTGATGTTACCCTCTTCATCACAGCCTTGGAAGCCGGCTACGATCACGACCTTTCCGTCATTCAGGTCACCCATGATTCTGTGAGAATCAATCTCTTTAATACGAGCTTTGGTATAGGCGTTGTCAGTCAGAACTCTGACCTGAGGACCAGTATAGCTGCGAGCCTGCACACCCAAATTCTGGAGCGCCATCGCGAGAAGACCGATGGTGACCTGTTCGCCTGTGGAGGCGATCACATCGAGTTCGCGAGGATCCGGGTTCTTTTGAATTTCTTTGGCCAAGGCAATCAGGCGATTGGTTTCTCCGCTCATCGCAGAGACGACAACTACAACCTGATGGCCGGCATTTTGCCACTTCGCGATACGTCGAGCGACATTTTTGATGCGCTCAACGGAACCGACTGAAGTGCCGCCGTATTTTTGTACTATCAACGCCATTTTTTATCTGTGTCTTTAAATATCGAAGGGGCTGGTCTTTGTTGTTTCAACCAGAACTAACTTTCATTTTATGTAAAGAATCGATAAAAATTGGCTTTCCTAGTAAAAGTTTGATCGTCCTTTTAGATGACCATAGCGACATGCACGAAAACCAGCAGCCCGCTGAACAGCACGATAAGGTACGCGATCACTCCGAAGATATAAATAGCCTTAAGGAGCGGTTGGCCTTTGAGCCTCATGGCCGCCATGAAACTTAAGACAGAAAATACAAATCCCCACAGGTAGAGAATGACCGCACAAACTAAAAGCGCCAGGCCTGCAGCGTCAAAGTTGGGATTTTCCCGATAAGTAAAGGCCATGCCTACGCCGTAGAACATCAACGCCCAAAAAAGTGATCCGCATACGAGGTAGCCCCAAAAAAGTTTGCCGACGGAACGGTTGCCTGGGAATCCTTTATTCAGTTCCGCTTCTACTTTTTTCTTTTCCTCTTTTAACGCAGCCTCTGAAGGCTGTGCAGGAGCAGGCTGCTCCTGCGTCTCTGCGGTTTGAGCAGCGATTTCTTCGCTTTTCTTTTCCTTTTCTTGTGTGTCCATGCTTTTCCTAGATTACTGTTTCGGGTAGACGGCGAGTTCAATCAAATTTTGATCCGGATCTCTTAGGTAAACCGATGTCATCTCGCCTTTTCGTCCATGGCGGATCACCGGCCCTTCGACGGGGACGTCAAGTTTACGAAACGCTTCAGCGATTTCGTCCGGATTTGAGTCCGTTTTGATTTCCAAACAAAAGTCTCCGGCGCCCGGAACTGCGACTTTTGCCTCGGGCAGTAAGGGATGCCCGATCACATGAAGGTTGATCTTAAAGTGCGGAAACTCGATCTCATACCTCTCACCTTCTTTTCGAACTGGAAGTCCGAGAAGTCGGTAAAAGGACACCATAGCTTCCGGCTGCGCCGTCGTCAGGCAGAAATGATCGAGTTCCAAAATCTCAAATAATTCGGAGGGCGCCGAGCATCTGCCGATATAAACTGGCTTTCCTTCCTGCAGAACAATGTCTCCCTGCTTTATCTCGGGATGCATGTGAAGGTATTCGTCTTTGATGACAATCTCACCGCCGACGACTTTCCCTACGGAAATTCGATACAGCGGCTTGGACCGTTTTTTAACCGGGTCCCAGACGTTCTTGTACTCAAAGACATACTGCGATGTTCGGGTCTTTTGAATGCCGAATTTCGCTGTTTTAAGGTCGGATACCGACTCAGCGCTCACTCTTTCCTCCGTTTTTTGAGTTCCCTATTATGGACAATTTTGAGGCTCTGTTTCGCCGCCCCCGACTACAATTTCCCTGCTCGGGCAGTAAAAGACCCGATCAAAATTCAAATGAACCTACAGGAGGTAAATTCCGATGACCGATTCTTGCACATGCTGCTGCGGCTCTAAGAAGGCGGATGAAAAGAAACCTGCCGATCCGAAAGTCGAAGAAGCAAAAGAGCTGAAGAAAGACGAAGTTGAAGCTGTTGAAGCCAGTACTGTCGAAGGAGAATAACTCTCCGTCTTCAGACGCAAATTCTGAATAGAGTGAAGGAAAAGAAAACCGCGCATGAGCGAAAGTTCATGTGCGGTTTTCTTTTGCCTTTCGGCAATCACCAAGGAGAAAAGGAAAAATCGATCAGTTAAGGAACCTTAATATTTGTGAATTCGTGACATTCATCGCAGGCGAGAACTGGTTTCTTATGCCCGTGGTGGCAAGCGCCGCAATCTAAATTTTCTAAGTGAGAATCGTGCGGATTAATATCGTTTTTGTCCGTCCTTGCTGCGAGTTTTTCGTAACTGACGTGGCACTTAAGGCAGCCGTCCGTATTCACGGCTTTCGGGGGCATCGTGGTATGGCAGGATTCGCACTTCAAACCGCGCTCAACGTGCCGATCGGCCAGCATTTTGTCTGCAGCCCAAGCACCCTGAACTGATAAGAGTGCTAGGGAAACTACGATCAGTAACTTCTTCATCGGAAAATCCTTTTTCTTATTGCCGGAGACCGGCGCCTGTCGGCGCCGGCGTTATTTTGTTATGACCAGGGGGGTTCGTTGGCTACGGTTCTGCTGGCGATTCTTCCGAATACGCATGCTTCGGAGTTGTTCGTGACTCCTTGATAGATGTGACCCCACATAGAACCCAATTCACCGGCGCTGTAGAGGCGAGCGATCGGTTTGCCGAACGGATCGAGAACCTGACCGAGTTTATTGCGGCGCGGACCATCCTGGGTGTTCAGAATTGTCGGATAGAGCTCGGCAGCGTAGTAAGGACCATCGCCGATCGGACGAGGGATCACCGGTGCTTCACGGCCTTCGAATGCAACCTTGCCTTTCTTCTCTAGAGGACGACCGAAATCTTTGTCGGCACCGGCGTTGATCTGGCTGTTCCATCTGTTAACGGTTTCGACCAGGTTTTCTGCCGGAACATTGATCTTCTTAGCCAGTTCTTCGATGGTCGGAGCAGAAACGATCACGCCTTTTTCAATTTCAGCGGAGTTGTCCTTGCTCCACTTGTAGTTTTCTCTGTTCAAGGCATAACCGGAAGTCGCATCGCCGATGATCGGGCCTCTGACTCGGGCAGCTTCATCAAAGACGACAAAGCACGGGATGCGCGGATAACGATGTTTGATCGGATCCAAGATATTTACTCCGTAGATGCAAGTGTGGTTGTCCATCTTTTCATTAGCAAATCTCTTGCCGTCCTGATCAACGTAGATGTAGGAAGGAGCGAGCATGTTGATCTGCAGAGCGGTCTTAAGACCCGGGACGACCAAGCCGAGCGGGCAAGACAAAGCGTTCATATGCCAAAGGTCGGCACCGGCAACCTGAGCCATTCTGACGCCGTCACCTGTGTTTCCGGGGTGGCCCAAGCGATGGAACTTCTGACCCATCGTATGGTTGGACAGCATGTTGTCGTCGAATTCGTAGCCGCCTGTAGCCAGCACTACGCCGCGGCGAGCCTTAACAGCCTGTTTCTTGCCGTCGATTTCAACCCAAACGCCGAGAACTTCGTCGTTCTGAGTGATCAGCTGCAAGCCGCGTGCGTTGTAAACAACGGGAACCTTACGGACGGTTTCAACAGCGTAGCGGTAGTTGTTGAAGAGCATGTCGCCGCCGCGAGTTTTCTGTCCTTTCGGAGTGCGGAAACGCCATTTATCGATAGCGTCGGATTCAGGAATGTTCTGGAAACCGGCGTGACCATAAATGTAAACCTTCTGGTCCGGGGCCAGGGAAAGGAGGAAGTCTTTGGACTTCATCGCTTCGTCAACGAAAGCTTCCAGCAGTTCCTGGTCTTTCTGAGAGTTGGCAAAGTCGTAAGTCTTTGCAAGGTAAGTAATAGCGCGTTCACGGTTATTCGGAATCATCATGCCGCCGGAGGAAACAGCTATGTTGCCGCCGCCCTGAGCCGTTTTTTCAAAGATGACAACATCTGCACCGGCATCCTTTGCCGTGATGGCAGCAGAAGCGCCTGCACCGCCGTAACCGAGAATGACAACATCAGCTTCGCGGTCCCATTTTGCGGGAAGGTCAGCCTGAGGTTTTGCAGAAGCCTGGGAAACGACTCCGCCTGCAGCGGCTGTCGCAAGAAGGCCCTTGAGGAACGTGCGTTTTGTGACTTGCATTTGAGTTCTCCTATCGTTGGATTTGAGTTTTTGGTTTTCGTAACCGACAGGAACATTTTTGCCTGTTCCACTACCTAGTAGTTCAATCTATAAATACGTTATCAATTAAGTAAATGCGGACTCGATGTCTTCAAGCTTCCATTTCCAGCGGTAGATCACCGGTTCCGCATTCACTTGCA
>ERZ773239.190-NODE-190-length-73047-cov-8.975956_pt1 | contig 73047 bp, 77 predicted proteins | sample MGYA00580521_ERZ773239 | MGnify/ENA primary metagenome ERZ773239 (study PRJEB29015, sample SAMEA2737801) | human gut metagenome | biome: human gut; feature: human-associated habitat; material: faeces | place: China | collected 2012 ... | reverse complement strand
TATTTTCAGTAATTTAATTATAAAATTTATTTTTCTATTTCACTTAATTATTCTAAATTAACTTTAAACCCACCTTATAATGTTTCTACCTATACAATTCCTATATTATTATCAACGCTTAGTATTTTTATTGGATTTTCTTTTTAATAATCATAAACTAAAATATATTTAAGTGTTTTGGATTAATATTCGTATATAAACGTATAAAATTTAATGGTCCGTTTTTATAAACCCCGCATATTAAGCCATTAAGTCAAACTTTGAATATATAAATTGAATTTATGGTTCGTATAAGCTTCTATAGTAATATTAGATCTAATTGTCTTAGACACTTTAAGCAAATACATCTCTAGCTTTTTCCATAAATTCATCAGGGTTGCTTTCTGGTGCCATAAATTTAACTTTTTCACCAAGAGCTTCAAAATGCTTTTTAGCACACTTTATTTTAGATTGTTCTTCTTCTCTAAGAAGACTGATATCACTTTTACCTTTAGTTTCTACTACAAAATAAAGTCTCTCTTCGTCTATTTCATTAATAACAACAGCCCAGTCAGGATTATAGCTTCCAATAGGAGTCTCTATCTTAAACCAACTTGGTAACTTTACATACACTTTAATTTCGTCTCTTTCTTCAAATTTCTTGGCAAATTCAGTTTCAACATATGAATCACATATAGCATAATTGTATGGAGATTTTTTACTTTCTACAATTTTGTCATTTAAATAAGTAAGAAGTTTATTATTACTGAACATCTCTATATAATAATCATTTTCTCCTTTAAATTTAGAGTAGCTTATACCATCTACTACCATAAGTCTTAGATTCTTTCTTATTATTTTAGTTACTTCCTCTATATATTTTTGAGGATTTCTTTTAAAATCTTCTAGTCTTTTTGAGTTAACTAGAATATCTATTATAGTTTTTCTAGTTAAGTTAGTTTTATTTTGTAAATCAGTTATCATGTCTGGCAACTGAATATTGTACTCTAATCTGTCTTCATCTTCTCTTACAACTTTTCCTTCTAAGCCAGTCTCTCTAGCCATCTTATCTATAGTATTCTTTGATGAAAACATTCTAGGTGAATTTATTTTAGACATATTTTTTATATCTTCTATGGATTTTCTAATTAATTCTTTACTATCAAATTCTAAACGATAAATAGTTTTTGATTTTATTTTATTCCATAGATTTATAAACTCTTCACTCTCTAAAATAGCCTTATTAATCTGAACTTTTTTCTTTTTAGAAGCATCTTTAATTTCATAGTTTTTAACTCTTTTCCTTAACTCTTCATATATTCCACCATAAAAATCTATAAACTCTTTATCTAATTTTAAGCTTTCATCACTTTCAGCTTCGGAGTCTATAGCAATTTTAAGCTTATCAGTTACATTTCCCTTATCAGTTATGTATTCTTCTTTGACTAAATACCTATAAAGATCTTCTGACTTATCATATCCCATATAAATGCTTTCACCTAAGTTATCATTATCTTCTCTTTTAACATTAGCAAAGCTGTGTTTTTCCACTATACCAAATCTAATATTAGTATCTCTTTCTATTTCGCTTTGCAGTCCTGATACGAACTATAAGTAAGATTCATTAGCCATAACTGTAAGTCTATTTACACTGTAATCTTCAACTCTTTCTCCTTCTTGATTTACACAAAGTCTAAGGCCACGACCAATTTCTTGTCTTCTACTTATATAAGTTCCTTTAGATTCTTTCAATGTACATATTTGAAACACATTTGGATTATCCCATCCTTCTCTTAAAGCAGAATGTGAGAATATAAACCTAAGAGAATTATCCATGCTTAAAAGTTTTACCTTATCCTTCATAATTAAATTATAAGCATCATCGTCAGCTTTTATATTTCCATTAGTGTCTTTATAAACTATTTTCCCTTTTTTCTATGTGAAGTAAAATAACCATTATGAGTAAATGATACTTCCAAGTCTTTATTCTGATTTTCTCTATATTTATCTAAGGTAATAAGTTTGATATATTCTTCTTCGAACATTTTGGTGTACTTACCTTTAATTGGGTTATTGTCCTTATCATACTCTCTATAATTAGAAACTTTATAAATAAAGAATAGACTAAGTACTTTTATACCTTTCTTATTTAACATAATTTCCTTATCAAATGTTCTTCTATAGTTTTTCTTATTTGAAATCTTTTTACAGCATCTTCATCCAAATCTCCAATAAACTCATTTAAATATATTCTAGTTCCATTAGAAAAACCAACGTACTCATTTCCTTCTTCCCAGCTTATATCTTATACTAGATAATTATTATAAAGTTCTCTACCATTTGTTAATTCTTTTAAATCATCACCTAGTTTTATTTGTTTCTTACATCTTTTTACTGCATCTGTTTTTTATATTGTATGTCTATCTCTAGTTTAGCTTTTCTCTCTCAAGCTTCAACTAATTTTATATAGAGTAAGTTGAAGGAATCTTCACTTCTAATAGATAATACTTCTATTCTCTTTACTAACTTATTTTCATAAGCATCTACTGCATCTAATCTATATACCATATTATACTCATTTATATGTGTAGCAGAATATCTCAATGTACATAATGGATTAAGCGATTTTATAGCTTCCTTATATTTTTCGGTAGTATCTATACTTTGAGGATCATCTATTATAACAATCGGATTAGTTTCTTTTATTAGATTTATAGATTTTTGTCCATTTAACTAACTTATCTTGTGGTCTGTGTATTATATTGGATTGATGGATTAAAATATTCCTTTGTTATTTGTAAAGGTTTATCTTCATTATTACATATTTCTAAAGATAGAAAAAACACTTGAAATAACTTAATTCCAAGTGTTTTTTCTATAAAATTTATTTTTCTACTTCGCTTAATTGTTCTAAGTCAACTTCAAATCTTGAATCCCCTTGTAATGTTTCTACATATGCAGTTCCTATGTTGTTATCTACACTTAGTATTTTTACTGGGTTTTCTTTATAAAAAATATTACTGTTATTATCTTGTGTATTTACTATTTCCATAGCTCTTCTTAATTGCATATAATCCTCCTTGGTTTCTATTACATGTTAGAATTTATATTTAGATTAATCAGATTAAATATTATTTATTCCTGATTCTTTCTCTAACATATTAATTTCATCCAAGGTAAATCCAGTTAATTCTACTATAAATTGTTTGCTAGAATTCTTTCTTAAAAGCTCTAGAGCAATTTCTTTTTTAGTCTCTATAACATCTGGATTATTACTTCTGCTTTTGTATAATTCCTCAGCTTCGTTAGATGCATTAGCTTCACCAGGTATATCGATATCTATTTTATCAAATTCGATAGTATTTTGTGTAATATCGTATTCTTTATTATCGTCAAGTATGACTTCTTGATTTTCTGAATTTCTATAATTATGTAAATAAGGTTCTAATATATGGAACAATATAAATGCAGCAGGAATTGTAAAGTAAATTTTAGCTCCCATAAAACCTACGACAACAGTCAAAATACTTATAAAGATATTAATAGATTCAAAAGACATGTTTAATATTTCCTTTTTTATAGTATATGACCTAATTAAACTAATAAATAAACTTAGTAGACAAAGTGGTAGTAATAAATAACTAGAAATTACTCCGCTGAAACCAAGAAAATCAAAATAACCTTCTATGTTGCCATATACAAACATATAACCATTTAAATACGCATAAATACATGCTAAAATACCAAAAGTTGCACCTAGAGCCTGGGTGTACCAATCTAGAAATTTAAATCTCATAGTATCACTCCTAACAAATGTATATAGAATTAATATGCATTTGTTGAGATAAATATATCTTTTATTATGTTATTAAAGATTTTAATTTATTAGTTAATGTAGTTTAGTATTTATTTTTTATCTTATAAGTAATATAATATAGTTCTATAAATATTTATTTTACATATTTACAGTGGGTTATTTGGCCTATCAACTGATTAAATACAACTAGTATGGAAATACTACTAATAGATCCACTGAGTAAAGGGGAGTTTGATTATGTTAGATACATTAGAGTTTGTACTTAGAATTTTATTTTTTGCTTTATCTATAACATGGGCTGGAAAAATAATGATTTTAAGAACTGATAAGCAGATAGTTATAAATCCTTTGCTTATCATAATTTCTTCACTTTTAGTGATGCTTCCATCATCAAATGAAGGTATAGAATTACTTGGAATAAGTGTTCAAAATATAAAAATAACATTATATTGTATATATCTAGTTATAGTTTTAATAGGTATATATGCGACTAGCAAGAAAAATGGTATTTTTTAAAATAAGAGGTTACATTTTATAATAACCTCTTATTTTTTTATCTTGATTTAGCTTCACATCTGAAAATTTTTAATCCTTGAGACATAAACTTATCTTCGTATTCAGTTGTTACATTTTCAAAATCACTATTAGCTAGATTTAATGATATGTTTTTAAGAATCCAGTTGTTAGAAGCTATTTCATTTAAGCTAAATTCGAATAACCCTTCATTATCGGTTTTAAAATGTATTTCACCTTCTGGGTTAAGTATCTCTCTATACATATTTAAGAAATTAGTATGAGTTAATCTTCTCTTTGCCCATCTTTTCTTAGGCCATGGATCACAGAAATTGATATAAACTCTAGATAGTTCATTTGAATCAAAATAATCTAATGCTTTGCTTACATCTGCCCAAGCAAATACTATATTCTTTAAATTATCACGATCTGCTTTTTCTACAGCTTTTAAAAGTACTTCTTCTTTTATTTCAAAAGCAATGTAATTTATATCAGGATTTTGTTTTGCTAGTGTAGTTAAAAATTTACCTCTACCAGTACCGAACTCTGCATGTATAGGATTATCATTTTTAAATAGTTGATTCCAGTTTCCTTTTAAACTTTCTATATTATCTCTAACTACATATTCTTTATAACTTAATAGTTTTTCATCTGCACCTTTGACTTTTCTTCTTCTCATGTTTTATCTCCTTGTATTATATACTGATATATAATTATACAGAAATTTTTATAAAAAATAAAGATTTTAGGAATTTCAAAATACAGTTTTTAAAATAAATTTATACTCCTACTAATCTACTAAAAAATAATATGAAGTTAATATATGAGTGTGAAAAATTCGCTTTTATAATTTTATCGATAGTATATTCTTGCTTCTGATACGAATATATTTGTTACTTAAAAATAGAATTAATTTAAATAGATACTTATAAGATATGCAGTAAAATGCACTTTTGTAAATTGTTGTAAACCTATAAATTAAAATGTTTTTATTATAAGACATAAAATATATAGTTTTATGCCAAAAATATAAAATACAGTATTTTTAATGATTATATGTATAATTTTATATTTTATGTCAGTTTTATGTCAGATATTTTTATATTTTTATTTTTTAATTATGGTATAATAAGTACATAACTGTCATAAAATGGAGGAATAAAATGAGCTTTGCGTTTATAAGAAAAAGAAGCAAAAACTATATAGTTTATTTAGAATATAAAGATGAAAATAGCGGTAAAAAAATACAAAAAAATATGGGCTCTTTTGAAAAGAAAAGAGATGCCTCTAGAAAGTTAAATGAGTTAAAAGATAGCATATTTAATGATGAATTAGTACTTCCAAATGCTGTGAATTTAGAAAACTTTCTAATTGATTTTTTAGATAAACATAAGATAAATTTATCTATCACCACATATAATTGTTACCTTAGAATATGTAAAAAATATATAATCCCTATGTTAGGAAAATATAAATTAGAAGAATTAAAGCCTATACATTTACAAAACTATGTTGATGATTTAGTAGGTATCTTAGCTCCTCAAACTCTAAAGATACATATAAACATTTTAAACTTGGCATTAAAAAAAGCTTATAGATTAAGATTAATAAGAGAAAATATAGTTGAATGTATAGAACTTCCAAAAGTAAAAAAGTTTAAAAATAATATATACAATAAAACTGATATGGTTAAGCTTCTTCAAGTTTGTAAAGGAAGTTCATTAGAGTTACAGATTTATTTGGCTAGTGGATTGGGGCTTAGAATCTCGGAAGTTTTAGGATTAACTTGGGATAGTATAGATTTTATAGAAAATACAATAACCATAAATAAAATAACTGTTAGAGATAATAATACTGTAATATTAAAAAGCCCTAAAACAGAAAGTTCCGAAAGAACAATATCAGCACCTAAAGAAATAATAAATTTATTGAGAGAACATAAAAGAAATCAGTTAGAGGATAAACTAAAGGGTAAAATAAAGAATAATTTAAATTTATTATTTTTTGATAAAAATGAAAATCCTATAGCTCAGGATGTATTAAGTAAGAAATTTAATAGATTTCTTAAGGATAATGATTTAGATCATATAAGATTTCATGATCTTAGACACTCTCATGTTACACTGCTTATAAATTCAAAAGTACCAATTAAAGTAATTTCAGAAAGGGTTGGACATTCAAACGTCAATACTACTCTTAATATATATGCTCATACATTAAAAGAAATGGATTCTGAAGCTAGTGATAAAATATCAGAAGTTTTATTTAACTTAGGATAAAAGCGAAAAATAAAGACCTTTTAAATTCGATTTTAAAGAGTCTTTATTTTATTTATAGATTAATAGTATTAAAATTTTATAAAATCTCTTACAATTGATTTTAATAAGAATAAACTGAAATTTATAATTTTTTCGTGAAATCTAGTTTAGTTATACAAATAAATATAAACAAAATTAATTTATTACATCTATAGTAGAATTTATAACATAAAAGAAATTAGTTTTTGAGTTTTTAAAATATTTATAATAGATATTAATTTAAATTGTGTTTATTTAATTAAAGAAATTAAAATAGTGTTCAATTAAAATTTACTTTTTTATAAAATGACATTTTAGCTTCTATATATTCTTATAGATAATAAGCAATTGTTAATGCTTATGTAATTAATCTTATGATTTCTTATTATAAATTACCTACTCTTTTTATATTTATAGTTTTAATACTTTGTTTTAATTTATAAAAGTATGTCAAAAATCCAAAGTGTTATATTCAGTTTTAAGAAGTTTAAAAATTTTTTTAATATAATGTATCAGAAAAACAACAAAAATGCTTAAAATCGAATTAAATGCGTTTTAATGTAATTACAATAAAAAATAGCTTTATGATTTTAAAATAATTAAATTATGTAAACTTCATCCTGATTATTGCTATTTATAAGCATATTCATAGTTGTAAATAATTTTTAATTAAATATGTAAATAATAGATGATTAATTTAATAGACGGAATTATATGAGTTATTATGTTAATATAAATTAATTGAAAATTATATCCTTTGACTAAAAAAAGATATGGTTATTTTCATGATGAAAAAGATAAGACTAATTAAGAATTGATTTTATAGAATATTAAAAGTTATAATAGTTAATCTAATAGTGATAATAAAAAATTCGCTATGCTCATGTCGCCAACGATATGACGCTCGCTACCGCTTCGGTCACATCCGTTGCTAAAAATGAAGCTAATTATTTAATCTTAGCTTCATTTTTATTTTATCCTATAGACTTTTCTAATTTACTAAGTGCGTAATTTAATGTATTTTCTATATTCCCGTTATTTTTACCTCCACCTTGAGCCATGAAAGGTGTTCCTCCACCATTGCCATCAATTAACTTTATTGAATCCTTTAATAAATCATTAACCTTAACATCTAAATTTCTAGATGATGCATATACTAAGTTTGCCTTATCATCATTTATTAAAGCTAGTAAAGCTATAAAGTTATCGTTTTCTGTTATTTTAGATGCAACCTTAGATATGTACTTCATAGATTTATCAGTATATATGTTTTTTATAATAGAGATATTATTTATTTTAGTACTTTTATTTATCATATCTTTTATTTCGTAATCTGATACAATAGCTTCTAACTTTTTATTTTCATTTGAAATCTCTTGAACTTTATCATTTATATTAGCTATTCCTTTAATAACCTCTTCTTCTCCAGATTTTAAATACTTACAAATGTCATTTAGAATTAAATCTCTTTTTAGTATATAGTCTATTGCTCTTTTTCCAGCAAAAAATTCTATTCTAGTGTTTCCTCTATTCTTTTCCCATCTTTTTATCTTTATTAATCTTAAATCTAATGTAGATTTTGGATGAACACCACAACAAGCATTAGAATCTAAATCTCCAATTTTTACTATTCTTATTTCATTAGTAGTATCTGGTAAGTCCCTTCTTATCCATATCTTTTTTAAATCTTTTTTAGATGGAGTTAATACTTCAAGTTTTATATCATTAGATATCATTTCATTAGCAAATTGCTCTGCTTTTCTTATTTGATCTTCAGTTAATATTCCTTGTATATCGACTGTACTAGACTCTTTTCCTAAATGAAAAGAAACTGTATTTAATTTAAATAGGGTGTAAAAGCATCCAGATAATACATGTTGAGCAAAGTGTTGATGCATACCGTCTTCTCTTCTACTCCAATCTATCTCACACTTAACTTTATGTATTTTTATAGGCTTTTTTTCTAAAACATGATAAACTTTATTTTCTTTTTCATAAACATCTATAATTGGATGGACATCTATTTTTCCTAAATCACAAAATTGCCCTCCGCCACCAGGGAAGAATGCTGTTTTATCAAGTAATACATGAAATTGGTTGTTTACTTCTAAAACTTCCACGATTTCAGCTGTAAACTCTTTTATATATTGATCAATATAGTATAATTTCTCCATAAAGTATCTCCTTTTCTTGGGTTTTAACTGTATTTTACACTATTTGGATAAAAATATAAATATTTTATACTATAAAAGGATGATTTTATTTAAAAAAATAGCACTTTACCTTATTTTATAATTTTAAAGTATATTTTACTTAAAAAAATAAAGCAAAATGCCATTCATCCAAGTGAGTTGACTTAAAAAAATAAAGTGGATGTTATTTTGTAAAAATATATAATATAATTACTCTTACTTTATAATAATTTTTTTATTTTAAATATTATAATTCCACACAATACAATAATAAACATAATTCCTATAGTCAAAGGATATCCGTAATATAAGTTGAGTTCAGGCATAAATTTAAAGTTCATACCGTATATACCTGTAATTATAGTAAGTGGAGCTGAAATAGCTGTTAAAAGTGTAAGCTTTGTTATTATGTCATTAGTCTGTTCGGCAACCTTAGAGGAATAGATATCTAGTAATTTATCAGCTAATTCTCTAGTTGAAAGTGCGAAATTATATAATTTATCAATACCAAAATCTATACTTTGTAAATTATCTAAATTGGATCTTTTCATATCATTATATTTAAGATATCTAAAATTATCTTTTAGTATTCTATCACCTAAATATAAAAGAGGTCTTGTGTTTTTTACTAAGATTCTAGTTAGACTTCTTATATAATTTATTTTTAGAATATGTTCATCATCTGTACCTTCCATAATTTCATCTTCTAAATCTAATATCATATCTTCTACTTTTTCTAAATTTTCAAATTCATGTATAATAATATTTTTTATTATAAGATAACTTATTTTAAAAAGATTACTAGGATTATAATGCTTTTGAATCTTTGAATTATTAAGAATCATACTTTTTACATAATCATATAAGAAATTATCCTTTTCACATATAACTAATATAAAGTTATCTGATAAGTACATATTTACTTCTTCAATTTTAGCTTCATTACCACTAAGTTCACATGTATTAAGACTTAAAAAGTCATAGTTATCAAATAAATCAAGTTTTATATTTTCATCAAATTCAAGGCAATCATTAAATGTTATTTCATCTATATCTAAAATATCTTTAAGTAATTTTAGTTCACAAGCTGTACTTAAAATAAGATATGGATAAACTTTACTATAAAAGTCTTCTCTAAAATGATCTATTATTTCGGCAGTTTTTAAATTTAATATATACATATTTATCACCCTTTATATTATTAGCTAAATGATAAGTTAAAATTCTGATATAAATAAAAGAGAGTATGCTATACTCTCTTTTATTTTATTAGTTTACATATAGGATTGAGTACCATATTATAAGTTTTCTCAAAAAATTTACATGAAAGTATATATGTAACTAATAATGGACTAATTATAATTATTAAATTTGTAAGAAGACTTTTATTCCATGAAGGTATAAGATAGAATATTATAAGTATAATATAAGTGTGAAAAGCATATATATACATAGTTGATTTTCCAATATGAGTAAAAAATGTTTTGCTAGTTGGTATTATATATGATACAAATAAGCTTAATAATATACTGCTAATATAAAGTAATATTCTAGAGATTATGCCTATATAAATACTGATCCCAAGCTCTTTATAAGAATGAGATCCATATAAAAATCGATAGTCTAAAATATTTTTATTAGCTATAAAAAATGAAACGATTATAAATATAAGTATTCCTAAAATACATATACCTATGTTAACCTTATCAAATATATATTTTATCTTTTCTATATCTGTATAATATCCTAATAAAAAGAAAGGTAAAAAAACTATGGTTCTTGAAAATGATAGTATAGATCCATTTGGTATAAGTCCAATTAAAATACCTAATATAAAGCTAATAGGCAGTATATATTTAACTTTTATTAAGTATTTAAGTGAACTTCTCCAAAAAAATAAACTTAGTAAAAACCATAAAGTCCATCCTGGATATATTATAGGTAAATTAACATCTCCAGTATATATATATGCTAGTGAATACCATATAATATTTAAGAAAATATATGGTATTAATAAATCCTTTAGAAAAATTTTCTTACTCTTATTTACATTTTTAGATAAGTATCCAGAGATATAAATAAACAAAGGCATATGAAAAATATATATAAACATATATATAGCCATTAATGTGTCACTAGTGTCTATGTATCGCTCTATTAAGTGACCAAATACAACTAGAAATATAAGTACTACTTTTATGTTATCTATAAAATGTCTTTTATTAGTAATAGCCATTAGTTCACCTCACTTTGAACGATTTTTTCTAAAAATTCAAAAACATATTTTGAATATTCATTACCATTTCCTCTTACTATATCTATTGTATCTTCATGCTCAGCACCTTTTATTATTTTTAAATAAGAATTATTGTTTACCTTCTTTAAATTATTTATAAAGGATTTTGAGTTTTCTATATCTATTAGTGTATCACTATCACCATGTATACAAAGAGTACTTATAGTAGAGTTTTTATTTATTAGATTTATAGGATTACAAGTATCAGTATTACTTTTATATATATACCTTTTTATTAACCTTTTAGATCTATTTGAATTACATTTATTAAAATTTAAAACTCCAGATATGGATATAAAACCTTTTAAAATAGATGTATTTATTTTATAATCATTTTGCCTTTTTGTATCAAAAGCTAAGTGAGATGATATTTCTGCACCAGCTGAATAACCTCCAACTACTATACCATTATTAGTCTCATTATTTTTTATATAATGTCTAAGAGCTTTAAATGCATCTTCTATTTGAATAGGATATCTATAATATGGTACCAATCTATATCCAACCAATACTACTGTATATCCATGTTTAAAAAAATATTTCCCAACTCCACTATATAAAGATGGACTACCTTGACACCAACCTCCTCCGTGAATAAAAAATATAGTTGGTTTATTACTATTTTGTTTATATACCTTATAGTATTGTTTTTTATCACTTCCATACTTTACATTAGTGCATTTTATATTTATATCTTTTGTATATGCATACCTTAACATTCTATATACATTTTTTATTTTCTTCTTAATCATATAATATCATCCACCCTTAATAAAATAACTTAAAACAAAAGACATGAATTAAATAAAACTCATGTCTTTATTATATATTATCGTATTATATATTATGCTAGTTTAGATAAATTATAATGATTCTATAAAACTTATTACATCTTCAATTATCCAATCAGGTGTAGAAGCTCCTGCTGTAACTCCTATTAAATTGAATTTGTTTAATTTATCTATATCTAAATCTTCTTTAGTTTCTATTGCAAAAGTAGGTACTTGTTCTTTACATATATTTACTAGCTTTTGTGTATTAGAACTATGTTTTCCACCTATAACTATCATACAGTCTACATCAACAGATAATTCTTTAGCTGCTTGTTGTCTTGTTTTTGTTGCAGAACAAATAGTATTCTTAAAAGTTATATTATCTAATTTTTTAGATAGTATATTTACTATTTCATTATATAATTCTAAATTTAGTGTAGTTTGGGCTACAAGACAATATTTACTGTTATTATCTAAGTTTAAGCTATTTACATCATCAATAGATTTTACTATAAGTGCTGAATTTTCACACCAACCATTTATACCTATTATTTCAGGATGGTTTTTATCTCCAATTATTATTATTTTATATCCTTTTTCATAAAATTCTTTTACTATATTGTGGATTTTTTTTACAAATGGACATGTTGTATCTATTATATTTAAATTATTAGAATTAGCTTTATCGTAAATATCGCTAGATACACCATGAGATCTTATTATTACACTTTTATCATTAGGAATATCATTAATAGTATCTACAGTTACAAGCCCTTTATCTTCATACCTTTGTACAGCTTGCTTATTATGAATAAGTGGTCCTAAAGCATATATATCAGAATTTAATTCTAATTCATCCCATGCCATTTTCATAGCTCTTTTAACACCAAAGCAAAATCCTGCTTCTTTAGCTATTTTTACTTTCATATTTCATATCTCCCTAAAATTAAAATATTATTATTTAGAGTGTATATAGTAATTTTCTTTTATTACTTCTAATACATTCTGTGATAATCGTTCATTTTCCTCTGAAGTAAGCTTTTGTTTATAGTATTCTTCAAATGAAATTGGTTTATCTATAAATATCGTTACTCTATTAAATAATTTATAATTAGATATTATAGATATAGGTACAACTTGTGCTTTTCCTTTTATGGCAAATAGAGAAAGTCCAGCTTTAGCTTTACCAAATCCAGGTTCTTTAATTCTTGTTCCTTCAGGAAATATACCTAATACATATCCATCTTTTATAGCCTTTAGAATATTTTTTATAGTAGAGATATCTGGTTTTTCTCTATTTATAGGAATAACATTTAATTTTTTTAAAATATATGCTAATGGCTTTATATCAAAAAGTTCTTTTTTAGCAATAGCTGCAACTTGCCTATTTTCTATTGCTGCTGCTAAGAATATAGGATCTAGATTAGATTTGTGATTTGCAGCAATTATTACATTGCCCTCATCAGGTATATTTTCTGCTCCTATAACTTTATATTTGTAAAATATATTTACAAAACATTTAAAAGCTTTTGTTACAAATTTATAAAAACTCACTTTTATCTCCCTTCAATTATTAAAGTTATAAAGTGCCATAAAGCACTTTATAACTTTAATATATTATATGTTTATTTTAGATAGTACAGATTGAACTACTTCATTTATACTCTTTCCTGTAGTATCTATTTCTATAGCATCATCTGCCTTAACAAGTGGTGCAAATTCTCTGTTTGAATCAATTTCATCTCTTTTTATTATATCGCTTATTATTTCTTCAAGGTTTACATCATATCCTTTATTAACTAACTCTTTATATCTTCTTTTTCCTCTTTCTTCTGGTGTTGCTACTAAGAAAAATTTATAATCTGCATTTGGGAATACATAAGAACCGATATCTCTTCCATCTAATATAACAGAACTTACTTTTCCTATATTTCTTTGAACATCTACCATAAGATATCTTACTTCTTTTATTTTTGCTACATTAGAAACATTGTTGCTAACTTCCATTGTTCTTATTTCGTCTTTTAATATTTCTCCATTTAAATATATATTATTATCTTTAAAATCTATTTCACAATCTTTAGCTATTTTTATAACTTCTTCTTCATTATTTATATCTATATTATTTTGAAGGCATTTATATGTTATTGCTCTATACATAGCTCCAGTATCTATATAGTTTATATTTAATTTCTCTGCTATTAATTTTGCTATTGTACTTTTACCTGCTCCTGCTGGTCCATCTACTGCTATTACTAAGTTTTTCATTTTTTATCTCCTATTAGTTATTTATTTATTAAATCTTTTCTTAAGTTTTTTGCATTATTTAAGTAAATATGCTTTATATCAGCTTTAGTTTTTTCAGTATTTATATACATCATAACTCTTATACATTTACTTAAACTTCCTTGTATATGCTTTTCTTCATAATTTAACATAGGTATATCATGTATGTCTAGAATCTCTCTGACAGCTACAGCTGGATATACTGCATCTAAATCTTTTGTCATAGTAAAACACATACTTATAATATCTTCATTATTTAATTCATTTTTTAATATTATTGTTTCTATTAGTTTAGAAGTTTCTTTTAATATTTCTTCTTTATTATTAGAAGTTACAGTTGTTGCACCTCTTATTGCTAATACTTTCATATTAATCACCTATACACTTATTCCAGCAAGATACCCTGTTGAAAAAGCTATTTGTAAATTATATCCGCCAGTCTCAGCGTCTACATCTATTACTTCCCCTGTAAAAAATAGATTTTCTATTAATTTTGACTCCATAGTAGAAGAGTTTATTTCTTTTACAGATACTCCACCACTTGTAACTTGAGAAGCTTTTATACCAATACTTCCATTGCAAGTTAGCTTCATACTTTTTATACACTCTACTATTTTTAATTCATCACTCTTTGATAATTCATTAGCTTTTTTATCAGTTAAATCTAATAAATTGAATATTTCCTTTAAAAAGTTTTGAGGTAGTAATCCTTTTAGATTATTAATTACATTTTTATTAGGATTTTCTCTTATAAGTTTAGATATTTCATCACCAGTAATACTAGGTAAAAAGTCTAAACTTATTTCTAATTCATTTTCATCTATATATTTATTTATATATGATGAAAATTTTAATACAGCTGGTCCTGTTAAACCAAAATGGGCAAACAACATATCTCCAACTTGACTTATCTTTTTCTTTTTTATCTTACAAGAAATTTCAACATTTCTCATAGAAATACCTTGTAGTTTTTTTATAAAGCTTTCTTTAACTGTAAGTGGTATTAATGCTGGATATATTTTATTTATGGTATGTCCATATTTTTTTAATATTTCATACATCATACCATCAGATCCTGTGTTTGGATAGCTTTTTCCACCTGTTGATATTATAACCTTATCTGCTAGTATAGTTTGGTTATTTTCTGTTTTAACTCCTATAACAGTATTATTTTCTATTATAAGATCAACAACTTTAGTATTATATAGTATTTTTACTTTATTAGCTTTTAAATCAGATTTTAACGCTTCTATTACTTCTTCTGATTTATCTGATTTTGTATATACTTTATGGTCATTATCAGTTTCAATTTTATATTCTAAATTATTTTCTTCGAAGTATGATAATAAATCTTTGTTAGTAAAGCTATAAAAACTACTATATAAAAACTTTTTATTATTTACAACTTTATCAAAAAAGTCTTCAATATCTCTGTTGTTAGTTATATTACATCTTCCACCACCAGTAAGTAAAAGCTTTCTACCCAATTCTCCATTTCGTTCTAATAATATAACTTCATGATTAGACTTTGATGCATTAAGAGCAGCCATCATTCCAGATGGGCCACCTCCAACTACTATAATTTTAGACATTTATTTACTCCTATTCTAATGCTGAGTTATTTAATTTCTCATTATTTTTTATATGACTAGTATCATTCATCTTTATTATTACTGGGCCATAATTTCTACACTCTACTATATTAAGAGCTGTATTATCTTGTTTTATTCTATATATATTTTCCATTCCAGAGTTTAAAAATGAAAGTAACATAACTCTCACTGTAACAGAGTGACTAACTAGTAAAATATGTTTATTATCATATTTTTCATTTAATTCTTTTATAAAGGCATCTACTCTATCTTTTATAATATGAAGAGTTTCACCATTAGGTATATCTGCTAAGTGAGGTTGATTTCTCCAAGTTTCATATGTTTTTGCATGATTTTTCTTTATTTCATCTATTAAAAGACCTTCCCAGTCTCCAAATCCCATTTCTCTTAGAGATTTAGTTTGATTAACCTTAACACCTATTTGATCACCAACAATTTCAGCTGTTTGAACAGCTCTACCTAAATCACTACTATATATATAGTCTATAGGATATTCTTTTATGGCTTTTGCTAACTCAAAAGCTTGTTCTTCTCCTTTTTGAGTTAAATCTGAATTTCCATGACCTTGAGTTTTGCCTAATATATTCCAATTCGTTTGTCCATGTCTTACTATGTAAAAAGTATTTGCCAACTTTATGACCTCCTCAAGTGTATATTATTTATTTTTAACTTTCATCAAAAATTTATTATACCATAAATATGCATTATATAAGAATACCCATAAAGTAATATATATAATAATATTTTTGAGCAACGGATTTATCCGTTGCGGTAGGAAAGATATATCGTTGGCGAAATGAAGTGTTTCGCCGACACGTCGCTCAAGTGAAGCTAATTTTTTATATTAAGAACTTTTAATGGAAAAAATTAATAAAAATATTGATATTGCAATGCTATCTAGTTTTTATTTTCTTATAATATTAATTTAAACAAATTGTAATATTATTTAAAAACTTAACTCTATTACTAAATTATAAAAAAAGCATCTCTAGATTACTAAAATCTATTGAGATGCTTTTTATTACTATTTAACTTCTACTTTAATATTATCATCTTCTCCATCAATAATAATATTACATCCACTATAAATTTCACCTGCTATCATCTTTTTAGCAATTATAGTTTCAAGTGTATTACTTATATATCTCTTTAATGGTCTAGCACCGTATACTGGGTCATAACCTTCTTTAGCCATAACTTCTTTAGCTGAATCAGTTACTTCTATACCTATATTTTTATCTTTTAGTCTGTTTCTAAGAGCATTTACAAATATATCTATTATTTGTTTAATTCCTTCTATATCTAAAGGTCTAAACATTATTATATCATCAACCCTATTTAAAAACTCTGGTTTGAATCTATGTTTCATTTCACTCATAACTAAATCCTTAGTTGATTCAGTTATATTTTCTCCAGCTTCTAGTAAATAATGACTTCCTATATTTGATGTCATTATTATAAGAGTATTTTTAAAGTCTACAGTCTTACCTTTATTATCTGTAAGTCTACCATCATCTAGTATTTGTAAGAATATATTAAATACATCTTCATGTGCTTTTTCTATTTCATCAAATAAAATTACAGAGTATGGATGTCTTCTTACAGCTTCTGTTAATTGTCCTCCCTCTTCATATCCTACATATCCTGGAGGTGGTCCTATAAGTCTAGATACAGCATGTTTTTCCATATATTCTGACATATCTATTCTTATTATATTATCTTCACTGTCAAATAAGTTATTAGCTAAAGTTTTAGCAAGTTCTGTTTTACCAACTCCAGTAGGTCCTAGGAATATAAATGAACCGATTGGTTTATTTTCGTCTTTAAGACCTGCACGAGCACGTATTACTGCATTTGATACTGCTGTTACAGCTTCATCTTGACCTATTACCCTTTTGTGAAGCTCATCTTCTAGTTTAAGAAGTTTTTCTCTTTCTCCTTCAACTAATTTAGTAACAGGTATTCCTGTCCATTTAGCAACAATTTGAGATATTTCATTTTCTGTTACTTCTTCTTTTAATAATGCATTATCGTAACTTTCTTGCATTTTTAATTCATGTTCTTTTATTTGTTCCTCTAGCTTTGGTATTACACCGTATTTTATTTCAGCAGCTTTATTTAAATCATATTCTCTTTCAAATTTTTCTACATTTCCTTTAGCTTCATCAAGTTGAGATTTTAAATTCTTAATTTCAAGTATTTGTTTTTTCTCTTTTTCATACTTAGCACTCATCTCATCATTTTTAGATTTAAGCTCTGATATTTCTTTTGCTAATTTCTCTAGTCTATTTTTACTTTTTTCATCATTTTCTTTTAATAAAGCTTCTCTTTCTGTTTCTAGTGTAAATAGTTTTCTTCTTACTGTATCTAATTCTGTAGGAAGAGAATCTATTTCACTCCTAATCATAGCCCCTGCTTCATCTATTAAGTCAATTGCTTTATCTGGTAAGAATCTATCTTGTATATATCTATCTGATAACTTAGCAGCTGCAACTATTGCATTATCATGTATTCTTACTCCGTGATGTATTTCAAATCTTTCTTTAAGACCTCTTAATATAGATATAGTATCAGCTACAGTAGGTTCTTCTGCTATAACTGGTTGGAAACGTCTTTCTAATGCTTTATCTTTTTCTATATATTGTCTATATTCATCAAAAGTTGTAGCTCCTATACAGTTTAACTCTCCACGTGCAAGCATTGGTTTTATAAGGTTACCTGCATCCATAGCACCATCAGTTTTACCAGCACCTACTATTGTGTGTATTTCATCTATAAATAGTATTATCTTTCCATCAGATGATTGTACTTCTTTAAGTACTGCTTTTAATCTTTCTTCAAATTCTCCTCTATACTTAGCTCCAGCAATTAAAGAACCCATATCTAGCGCATATATTATTTTATCCTTTAAACCTTCTGGAACATCTCCACGAACTATTCTTTCTGCTAATCCTTCAACTATAGCAGTTTTACCAACACCAGGCTCTCCTATAAGTACTGGGTTATTTTTAGTTCTTCTTGATAATATTCTTATAACTCTTCTTATTTCTTCATCTCTACCGATAACAGGGTCTAGCTTATTCTTTTTAGCAAGTTCAACTAAGTTAGTTCCATATCTAGCTAATGCTTCATAAGTCCCTTCTGGGTCTTGCGTTTCAACCCTTTGACTACCTCTTACTTGAGATAATACTTTTAAGAAGTCGTTTTTATTTATATTATATTGTTTTAAGATTCTTCCTACTGCATTATTAGATTCCATATCCATAATGGCAAGCATAACATGCTCTACACTTATATAACTATCTTTAAACTCTTTTGATATTTCTTCTGCTTTTATTAAAACTTCATTTATTCTTCTTGTAGCTGTTACTCCTTGAGAACTTATTCCCTCACCATGTATTTGAGGTAATTTTTTTAATTCTAAATCTATACTACTTTTTAAAGCATCTACCGATACATTCATTTTATCGAATATATTAGGAATAAGCCCATCTTCTTGATTTACAAGTGCACTAAATAGATGAATAACATCTAACTGTTGATTATGATTTTTTACAGCTATGCTATAAGCATCATTTAATGACTTTTGAACTCTAACCGTCATTTTTTCTATATCCATAAAATATACCTCCATTGATTTATATATATAAAGACTATTATTTATTATGCTAAAAATTTCAAATAATAAAAGTATTTTCGAATTATTAGCACTCTATTAAGTAGAGTGATAATAACTTTATATAAACTATATACCTCCTTTATTAATTTGTCAATTATATATTTAATTTTATTTTATGGTAAATCTAGTTAATTTATTTATAATAGTAATAATTTTTATTATAAAGATAGTTTTAATATAAAATACACGCTTTAGTTTATAAGGAATATCTAGCACTTGTTTTGGTTAAATTATTAATGTAAATTAACTTCAACATAGGAGGATATTATGTCAAAGCAAAATACAAAAAATAAAGGAATAAAAGAACCTAAATTAGCTAAAAATGTAGCTAAGTCAAGTTTAGAAATAGGAGAAGAATTAAATATAGAACCAAGATTAAGACCAGCTAAAACAGGTTCTGTAAGCCAAAATACATCAAAACCTATTAAACCTAGAAAAAAATAATAAAAAATTCGCTACGCTCATGTCGCCAACGACTTCGTCCGTTGCTCAAAATCTTTTTTACGCTCAAAACTAATTTATTGATATTACTTACATTAAGAAGTTATACACAATTTTTAAAGTATTATAATATCATTAAGCGTAAAAAATAAAATGGACTTAAGTTTATAACTTAAGTCCATTTATATAGTTTATGAAATAATCATAAATATAAAGTGCGCAGACACACCTGCACAAATACCACCTATAGTATGAGATAATATAGCTTTACTTGTAAGTTCTCTTGCATTTAATGCATCCATCATACCTACATGAGTGCTTAAATATCCACTCCAACACATTCCCATAGCTGTAAATACTGCTATATCATTAGGTGTTATTATACCATCTGTTATGAATTGAGGAACTAAACTCATTGCAGCTCCTACTGCACCTAAAGATGTTATTGGAAATGCTATAGCTTCAGCTGATTTAAATCCAAACAATGGTTCTAGTATAAAGCTAAGTTTTTCTCCAAGTATAGGAAGTAATCCAATTCCTTCATATGCAGCACCTGTATAAATAGCAGCTCCTGTAGTTGGATCAGTACTTGGTCCAAATGTTAAAAGCATAACCAATGTACATACAACTAATACTCCAGGTATTATAGCAAGTCCAAGTTCAACTCCACTTTTACCGCCTTCAAGTATAGCATCTAAGGCTCTTTGGAATACACTACCATCCCTTATTACTCTAGCTTCTTTAGCTGTACTTGATTTTAAATCAGATTTATCATCACATTTATCATCTTTATAAAACTTTTTAGTGAAATGTAGCATTATTCTAACACTTACTATACTACCTATTATAGCTCCTACATTTCCTATTAAAGCAGGTAATACATATTCTTCACCTTGAGATATCATAAATGTTGTTACGATAAGTCCCATACCAAAAGATGTACCTATATTACATAATGCAGGAATTTGATATTTTTTAAAGTACTTCGTAAAAGACTTATCTTTACTAAATGAAATTATTGCTGGATTATCAGATAAGTAAGTAGTTATTGCACCAGCAATACTTGCACCAGGTAATCCATATAATGGCTTCATAAAAATAGCAAATACTTTGTTTAAAAGTGATATGACTCCAAATTCTGAAAGTAATGCACTAAGCGAACCTGCAAGTACTGCCATTGCCATTATTAAAAATACCGTATTTAAAAGTAAGTCATGAGCAGTATTCATTATAACTTTAAACATTATACCAGCGCCCATAATATTTGCCACATAAGAAAATCCAAAAAGTAAAATTCCTAAAAATATAAAAGCTTCTATATTAGAGGATTTTGTTTTTTGATTTACTATACTATTTTCCATATAATATCCTCCTTTTACAATTTTATAAAAATAATTGCATATTTTTACATTTTGTTTTTTATATTATATACTAAATTTTATTAAAAATCATTAATAATTTAAAGTAAAAAACTAATTGTAAAATAATCCATTAATAGATTTCTACTACTTTGAAAATATTGGTAATTAACTTTGCATTTTTCAGTATTTACATATAATAAAAAGCCTTGTAGTTTACAAGGCTTTTTATTATGAGTTCATTATTTTTTTCTCTCTTATTTTACTTTTTAAAAAGTCACTTAATTCTTCTATTCCTCTATTATCTTTACAAGATACTTCAAATACTTTAATATTTTTATTTAACATACGTATATCTCTATAGAATTCATTTATGTCAAAATTAGTATGGTCTATAATATCTAATTTGTTTAATATAACTACAGATGCGCTTTTAAACATTAATGGATATTTAAAAGGCTTATCATTTCCTTCAGTTGTGCTCATAACTACTATTTTCATATCTTCACTTAAATCATATTCTTCTGGAAATGCTAGATTTCCTATGTTTTCTATAGCTAAAAAGTCTAACTTATTTATATCTAAGTTATCAAGAGAAGTTGAAATCATACCAGCATCTAAGTAACACAGTCCACCTGTATTAAGTTGGATTACATCTATATTATGCTTTTCTATTCTCATTGCATCTTTTGCAGTGTATAAATCACCTTGAATAACTGCCATATTATAATTTGTTTTAATATTTTCTATTAATTTTTCAAGTAAACATGTCTTTCCAGAACCAGGAGATCCTAATAAATTTATAGTAAATATTTGTTTCTCATCTAATAGCTTTCTATTTTTATCTGCCAGCTCATTATTATTTACAGGTATATTTTTTTCTACGATTATTTGTTTCATAATATCCTCCCTTGTATTATTAAAATCTTTATCGGCTTATACTTCATATATATTTATGTATTAGTAAAAATCAATATTCTTTCTATATATTTATGTATTAATAAAAGTCAATATTCTTTTTATATCTTTATGTACACAAATTTATTTTCTAGAATAATATAATACTAGCACTACAATATAGGGGGTGACTTCATGTTACAATCGTTGTTATTGGTTTTCTCTTTATGCTTAGATACTTTTGTAGCAAGTATTGCTTATGGTACAGATAAAATAAAAATACCTTTTTATTCTTCAATTATAATAAACTTAGTTTGTTCCTCATTTCTAGGTATTGCTCTATTTTTAGGAGATTTATTGAATAATTTTATGCCTATTAATGTTGCAACTTATCTTAGCTTTTTTCTTTTACTAGGACTTGGTATATATAGAGTATTTGAAGTATTTTGTAAAAAGTATATAAGGAAGTTTTCCAATAAAGATAAACCTCTTACTTTTAAAGTTTTTGACTTTAAATTTGTTCTTCAAATTTATGCAGATGAAATAAAGGCTGATTATGATAATTCTAAGTTACTTAGCGCTAAAGAAGCTTTTTATTTAGCAATTGCTCTTTCCTTAGATAGTTTAGCAGTTGGATTTGGTAGCGGATTGGGATATGTAAACTATGCACAGGTTATAATACTTTGCTTTTTAGTTGGTATAGTTTGTTTAAGATTAGGAAGTCAATTAGGAAGACATTTTGCTAATATAATAAATGTAAACTTATCTTGGCTATCTGGTGTACTTCTTATTATATTAGCATTTATAAGAACTTTTTAAACTTTAAAACCTATTATATATATTAATGTATAATAGGTTTTTCTATAATTTACAAGTAAACATTCATATATCAAAAATGGTATAATGTCTTATAAATATAAAAGGTAAAATACTTTATATTTATAAAATTTAATTATGTGTTGGGGGATCAATTTATATGACATGCAACTATTGTAATAGCGAAAATTTTAAATATCTAACATCTAGTACAAATTCTACATATACATACTGTAGAGATTGTAATACCAACTTTGATATAGCTTATAAAAATGTTATTATTGATTCAATGTTAAAAAAGTTATTAGAAACTTTAAAGTGTTTAAAAACAGATTACTTAAAAATAGAAGTAAAAAAAGACTATAATACAATTGGACTTATAATAAATAATATTAATGTTTTTGAAATGGATTTTAAATATGAGTTTTCGAAAAAAGATATATATTATATAGAAAATGTTATTTTTGAATTAGTTCAAGATTTTTATGATTTTGATTTATCAAAAGTTGATATAATAGTATGTGAATAAAAATAAGAGAGCTTAATTAAAGCTCTCTTATTTTAAATAGTCTATTATTCCACGTTCTAAGTTGTACAACTTATTAAATCCTTCCATAGCCAATAAATTGCATGCTGTAATACTTCTATGTCCACTTCTGCAATAAATTACTATATCTTTATCATTATGATCTTGTAATTCATCTATATTATATAGTAAATCTTGTAACGGTATATTTATTGATGTTTCTATATTAACTTCTTCAAATTCTTCTTCACTTCTTACATCTATTAATAATATATTTTCATTATTTTGTATTAACTTTTTTAATTCATTGCTACTTATATTTTTATAGCTCACTAAAATCACCTCGCCCAACTTAGTATACCATCTTTATACCCTACTTTTATACCAATTCCCCAAATTTTTTTAATAAAATGAAATATATCAGTAAATAATATATTATATCAAAATTTAAAAAGGAGATATTTATATATGGCAAATTATATGGGTGTTGTAAAATGGTTTGATAATGATGGAGGATATGGATTTATATCTGCAAATGATGGAAATGATGTTTTTGTACACTATTCAAATGTAAAAGAAAATGGACATGATAAGGATTTACACGAAGGTGAAGAAGTATCATTTGATATAGTAGAGGCACCTAAAGGTCTTTCTGCTATAAATGTATCTAAGTTATAAGTTAAAAACCCTTATAATCTAAATTATAAGGGTTTTTAATTATTTTAAGAAACCAGCTTCTTCATTTGTCATAATTTTACTAGATAAACATAATGGGCATTTTATATCTTCCTTAGTATAATCTATCTCATATATTTGACCACATACAGCACATCTAAATTTGCATAGAGTAGTACATTTAGGTTGTTCATTTACACTAATATCTATAATACTAATTTCATCTTTATCTATAAGTGCCTTAGTTACTTTTTCTCTTGCTTTATTTAATATATCGTTATATTCTTTAACGCTTATACTCATTATACTTGCACATTTTTTATCATTAAAATTATTTATATCTTTTAACTCAAGTGCCTTGAGTTCAATAGTTGTCAATTCAACTTTCATACTCAACGACCTCCTTTTATACATAATTAATTATATGTATAAAATTTAGGTAATTGTGTATTTACTTATGAATTTTTATGTATAGATACTTTTGAGCTATTTAAACTAATAGCTTCTTCTTGTAAGTTATATAAAAGATTTTTTAAATCCCAGTTAATTGATGTTTCTGTTACTGTAGCTAATAAAGGTCTTTGTACTTTTAATTTTTTTAAATTATCAGATACAGCACTAATCTTTCTACTTTCTATGTTATTAAATATAATAGCTCTACTATTTATTTTTTCTTCGCTATCTTCTAGTAAGTTATCATCTAATATATCTTTTATAGTAGTATTTAAATTATCATTTTTTAGTATAATAATATCACTTATTCCACTTAATCTAAATACACTCTTTATTTTAATTAATTCTTTATTATTAAAATTAAATACTAAAGCACAACTTCTAGATTCTGTAGTATTTAACTCCTTTAAATTTTTAAATGTCATATTAAACACATCCCTTCATTTTATAATTACCTAACATTTTTTAATTTAAAACATGTATTTTTAAATTCATTTATATTAGCCCCTACTTTATTTACCTTCTAGTATATTAACCATATTAATTAGATATAATTATTGTACTTGTTATTTTATCATTTTACAACAAAATTTTCCAATGTTTAAATAATTTATTACACTAATGATGTCAAAATATATATTTATATAGCCAGCTTATTTTGTATATAACTAATACTACATATATTTAATTAACTTAGTTTTTATTATTGCTTAGATAAATTAACTATAATATAATGAATAAGTTATACTAAAGTTTTAGGAGGTCCTTTAATGAGATTAAATAACTATATAAGTTCAACTGGACTTTGTTCAAGAAGAGAAGCTGACAAGCTTATTGAACAAGGTAGAGTTACTGTAAATGGAAAAAAAGCACAAGTTGGTCAAACTGTAGAAGAAGGTGCTATGGTTAAGGTAAATAATAAGCTTATAAAGCCTAAAAATAACAATGTTTATATAGCACTTAATAAACCTGTAGGTATAACTTGTACAACAGAACGTCATGTAAAAGGAAATATTATTGACTATGTTAATTATCCAGAAAGAATTTTCCCAATAGGAAGATTAGATAAGCCATCAGAAGGTCTTATTCTTTTAACTAATGATGGAAGCATAGTAAATAAAATACTTAGAGCAGAAAATAAACATGAGAAAGAATATAAAGTTACGGTTAACAAAAATATAACTCAAGAGTTTATAAATAAAATGTCTAATGGTGTTCGTATATTTAATCCTGTAACTAATAAATACGTAACTACTAACAAATGTCTTGTTACAAAGGTTAATAATCGTACATTTAAAATAGTTTTAACTCAAGGTTTAAATCGTCAAATACGTAGAATGTGTGAGGTATTTGGATATTCCGTTGAAAAACTTCAAAGAGTTAGAATCATGAATTTAACATTAAAAGGTATACCTTATGGGAAATGGAGAGTATTATCTAAGAGCGAAGTATCTGAATTAATAAAATAAAGTATATCTAATTTTCAAAACTATGTATATATGATATACTATGCTATAGTTTAAAAACTTAATATGTATTTAGGGAGGAATATTCTTGTCATTTTTAATTTTAATAATAGGATTTGCATTACTTATAAAAGGTGCAGATGTATTTGTTGAAGGAGCTTCATCAATTGCAAAAAAGTTTAATGTACCTTCTATGATTATCGGGTTAACTATAGTGGCTATGGGTACAAGTGCACCAGAAGCTGCTGTTAGTGTTACATCATCTTTAGCAGGACAAAATGATATGAGTGTTGCTAATGTTGTTGGATCAAACTTTTTCAATGTTCTTGTTGTTCTAGGAGTTTCATCTATTATAGCTAAACTTCCAGTTCAAGAAGAAACTATAAAGAAAGATACTCCATTTTTAATATTAGTTAGTATACTTTTATTAGTATTTGGAATTAATTTAAAATTAGGAAGAATTGAAGGGTTAGCTCTTTTAGGATTATTTACTTATTTCTTAGTTAATACTATAAAATCTGCTAAAAAAGCTACAGAAGATGATTCTTTAGAAACTGGTGAAACAGCTATAGCTATAGAAACACAAACTAGTAGTGAAATATCTCTTCCTAAAACTATATTAGTATCTATTGTAGGTATCGTAGGTATTGTACTTGGTGGAGATATGGTTGTAAATTCTGCAACATCTATTGCTACATCTCTTGGTATGAGTGCTAATTTAGTAGGACTTACAATAGTTGCTGTTGGAACTTCTCTACCAGAATTTGTAACATCTATTGTAGCTATAAAAAAAGGTGAAACGGAGATAGCTATAGGTAATGTTATAGGGTCAAACTTATTTAATATACTTTTAGTTTTAGGATTAGCGGCTGTAATAAATCCAATATCAATGAGTATGTTAGCTTTCATAGATATAATATTTATGGTTTTAATAACATTACTACTATATATGTTTATGAAAAAGAGAAATTCTCTTGTTAAAAGCCAAGGAATAATATTAGTAGCTTTATATATAGCTTATATGGCGTACACTATTATAAGATAACTTATAACCTGATAGTTTTACTATCAGGTTTTTTACGTATAAGGAAACTATATCATAAATATATTTTTTGATAACCTATGAATATAAGTAATATCAATAACTTTATAAACGTAAAAAATGATGTTTTTGAGCAACGGATGTATCCGTAGCGGTAGCAAGGATATATCGTTGGCGAAATGAGTGAAGCGAATTTTTACTATTTAATTATATTTAGAACGTATCGTTTATAAGTTAATAGTATTTATTAATTTATAATATTTAGTATAATAATATATAAATAAATACTATTTTAATTAAAAGTTTTGAAAGGAATACAATTATGTCAAAAAAAACAGTAGTTATAACAGGGTCGTCTAGAGGTATTGGACGTGCTTGTGCTATATTATTTGCAAAAAACAATTATAATGTAGTTATAAATTATAATAAATCAAAAGAATTAGCCGAAGAGCTTTTTAATGATTTAAAAGAAGCTGGATATTCTGTAGATATATTTAAAGCAGATATATCTAATAGATTTGAAGCTAATTCACTTATAAATCATTGTATAGGAAAATTTGGTAAAATAGATGTATTAATAAATAATGCTGGAATTAGTCAAAATAAACTTTTTACAGATATAACAGATGATGATTGGAATGAAATGATGGGTACTAATTTAAACGGTATTTTTTACACAACTCAAAAGGCACTTCAATATATGTTGCCTGAGTGCAGTGGTAAAATAATAAATATATCATCTATATGGGGAATGGTTGGAGGCTCTTATGAAGTACACTACTCTACTTCAAAAGCTGCAATAATAGGAATGACTAAAGCATTAGCCAAAGAACTTGGACCATCTAATATTCAAGTTAACTGTATAGCTCCTGGAGTTATACAAACAGATATGTTAAATGATATAGATGAGGAAATTATAGAAGGTTTAAGAGAAGAAACACCTTTAATGAGAATTGGAACAGTTGATGATATAGCAAATTGTGCACTATTTTTAGCTAGTGATAAATCAGATTTTATAACAGGACAAGTTATAAGCCCTAATGGTGGATTTGTTATATAAAATTCGCTTCGCTTGAGCGACGTGTCGGCGAATCATTTAAAAATGTTATTTATACATAAAAAGATGGTCATGAATTACCATCTTTTTATTTTTATAGTTATATTGTATTTATAGTTACTATAGGTTTTCTTAACATATAGTTTTTATCTACTTTTATATCTAATTTAAGTTTAACTATTTGTCTTGCATGTGGAGCTGATTCTATAGGTTCTCCATCTTCATTGTACATTTCCTCTATAGTAGCAAACATAGCTTCTTTGTATGGTCCTATAACTTCAACCTTATCTAATACATTCATTTTATTTCTTTGCTCTACTATATATAAATCATTTTCTGCATCATAATCTCTAACTATACCAACAAAGTCATAGTTTCTAATATATGATGCACTTTCATAGTTATGAGCTTTATCACTTGGTCTATCAAAATAGAATCCTGTACTATAATCTCTATGGCTACCCTTTTTTAACTCTTCTAACCACACAGGATTAAACTTCCAATTTTCTGGGTCTTCATAATATGCATCTATAGCCATTCTATAAGCTCTAACAGTAGTAGCAACATAGTAAGCTGTTTTCATACGTCCTTCTATTTTAAAACTTGTTATCCCACACTCTATTAATTGAGGAATATACTCTATCATACATAAGTCTTTTGAGTTAAAGAAAAACGATGAATCTATACCATTTATAACTTCTTCATATTCACCATTTTCATTTTCTTTAACTAAGTTATACTTCCATCTACATGGTTGAGCACATGCTCCTCTGTTTGCATCTCTTCCTGTAGTATAGTTACTTATTACACACTTTCCAGAATAAGACATACACATAGCTCCGTGTACGAAGGCTTCTATATCCATATCCTCTGGTACATTATCTCTTATAGCTCTTATTTCATCAAATGATAGCTCTCTTGCTGTTACTACTCTTTGAGCACCTTGTTCATACCAAAACTTAGCTGCTACAGAGTTACTTGTACTAGCTTGTGTACTTATGTGTACTTCCATATTAGGTATTGTCTTTTTAACTATTGAAAATACTCCAGCATCACTTACTATAACAGCATCTACACCTATTTCTTGAAGTTGTAAAAGGTATGGAGGAAGTTGTTCAAGTTCTTCACTTCTAGGTATTATATTTATAGTAACAAAAACTTGTTTTCCTAAGTTATGTGCAAACTCTACTCCTTCTTTCATTTCTTCTATAGTAAAGTTTTTCGCAGCAGATCTCATACCAAATATTTCTCCACCTATATATACAGCATCTGCTCCATAAGTAAAGGCTATCTTTAATCTTTCTAAATCACCTGCTGGTGCTAATAATTCTATCTTTTTCATTTTGTCTCCTTTATCTACCTATACTTTTATAATAAGTTATATTACCCAATTATAGTGCATATAAAACCTTTTTATTATATCATTAGTTTTTTAATCCTTCAATACTTTTAGGTTGGTAAGATAGTTTATAGTATTAATTTTGTATAGTTTAATATTTTTATAAGTATTAGTATATTATAAAAGGTAGTATTATCTATCTATTTTAATAATACTACCTTTTTATAACTTAAATTAGCCAATTATTTTAGTAATAAAAACAAAAATCTGCTTCTACACAGAATTGATTTCTACTTAAAAGACCACCGTAAGATATAGTTATATAATTCATTTGTGAATCTAAAATTTTATTTATTATTATTTTATAACCATCTACATCGTATAAGTTATCATTAGCATTAGGTTCATCAAGTTCAAGGTCTATTTTTGCCTCTGATGTCATAGTTATACCTCTTGTAAGTATTCTTATACATTGTTTATCGCTATTTTCTAATAATTTATCTAGTTCTCTTTTAGCTTCATTAGTTATTAATATACTCATTTCCATTTGCATCTTCTCCTAATGTTTAATTTCTTTTTTTATAATATCATTTTTAATAAAAAATAGGTAGAGTTATATCCACCTATTTTAAAAATTATTTTATATATTATTTTCATCTTCTACAAAATTTGGTTTTAATTTTGGAAATCCATATAATTTTTGTGTTCTTATAAGTATTATAAATATACTAAGAAGTAATATACCTTTTAATATACTAGATATACTTATACTCCACCATACTCCATTAAGACCTAATATGCTAGGATTTGATATTAAATATGCAAGAGGAATTCTACTTCCAGTTAAAATTATACTAACTAATGATGGGATTAAAGTTTTTCCAAGCCCTCTAAATGCTCCTGCTATTACTATTTCTATACACATAAATAACTGAGAGTATCCTAATATTTTAAGGTAATCTGCTCCTTTTAATATTGCTTCGCTTTCATTTATAAATATGCTAAATATGTATTTTCCTAAAAATACTAAAAGAATTGTATTTATAGTTCCCATAATTATAGCTATTAAAAGGGTTATTTTACATCCACGTTGAATTCTATCATAATCTTTTGAACCATAATTTTGACCAACAAAGCTAGATAGTGCTGCTGCTATACCCTCTGCACTCATCCATGATATAGATTCTATTTGAGACCCTACCTTTTGAACTGCTACGGCTACTGGTCCAAATGATGCAACTACTACGCCTAGTGTCATAGAAAATAGTGTAAATAATCCACTTTGTAATGCTACTGGTATACCTAAATTATACAATATTTTATAATAATTTAATTTTATATCTTTAAATGGGATAATCTTAAAATATATTTCTTTACTTTTTAATATCTTTAACATAAAACAACTTGTTACAACTATCTGTGCAACCACTGTTGCAATTGCAGCACCTGCTACACCCATACTTGGTATTTTACCTAATCCAAGTATTAAAATTGGATCTAGCACTATATTTGTTAATAACCCTATAGTATTTATTAAAAATGGAGTTTTACTATTTCCCATACCATTGAATATAGCAGTAAATACTGGATTTATAAAATAAAATATCATCCCAAAAGCTACTATTACTAAATACTCTTTTGACATAGATATTACATTTTCATCACCTAATCTAAAAAATCCAATCAATTGGTCTTTAAACATTATAAGGAATATAGTATATAAAATAGAAAGAATTATGTTTATTTCTATTGCTGATTTTATATATAATTTTGTCTCATCTACATCATGTTGACCCATACTCTGAGCTACTTTTACTTCTGCACCTACTTTTGAAATTGTAATAAACGCCATAGCAAGCCAAGTGAAAAATCCTGCAGTCCCTACTGCTGCTACTGCACTACTTCCAGCTTTTCCAACCCATATCATATCAATCATATTATACGCCATTTGTATAAATGAAGTTGCCATAATAGGAAGTGATAGCTTTACTAATTTTTCTGTTATTTTTCCTTGTGTTAAATCAATTCTACCTTTCATAATTTCACCTCTTATTATATTTATAAATATCTATATAATTGATTCTTATATTCTATAATATATCTTAATATATATTCTTAAATGTATATGTATTTAGATTACTTTAAAAGCGCAGAAAGTAGCCATATAAGTAATATATCTTTCGTATTCATTCCTATCGACTCTTAATGTCTTTTTCTATTTTAATTTTAACAAATAATAATACTAATTTAAATAAAAAGAGCCTATCCCTCAATTGAAATAAACTTTTTGCTACTTAATATATTTTACCATATCTATATAAAAATAAAACCTTAAGAATTATATCTTAAGGTTTTATTATATTTAAATTTATTTTTTAGGATTTTTTACTCTTACGAAATACTTTGTATGAAGTAGTTCATGAGCTTTATGACTCATTGGATAATCTAGGTATTTATCATATATAGCTTGAACATAAGGGTTTTCATTTGATACTCTAAGTGCTAATGAACTATCTATATTATTTAATCCCTCTGCTCTTTGTTTTAGTGTTTCAACCCTCTTTTTAGCTTTAGGTTGTCCACCTCCACCTACGCATCCACCAGTACATGCCATTATTTCTATAGCGTGGTAGAATTCTTCTCCAGATCTTATTTTATCTAGCATTTTTGCAGCTTCTCTAAGACCATGAGCAACACCTATTCTAAGTTTAAGTCCATTAACTTCTACATCACAACTTCTAAATCCATCAAATCCTCTAAGTTCATGGAATTCTACTTTTTCTAGTTTTTGTCCTGTCATTTTTTCAACAGCCATTCTAGTTGCAGCTTCTATAACTCCACCAGTTCTACCAAAGATTATACCTCCACCAGTATATTCTCCCATTATTGAATCTATTTCTTCATCTTCTATTTCATTTAAATTTATTCCTGAATCTTCAAATATTTTTATAAGTTCTCTAGTTGTTATAACATAGTCTACATCATAGTTCATACCTCTTGAGAACTCTGGTCTAGATGCTTCATATTTTTTAGCAATACAAGGCATTATAGCAACAGATATAAGTCTATCTCTTGGTATACCCTTATCTTTTGCCCATAAGTCTTTTGCAACAGTTGCAAATATTTGCATAGGTGATTTTACTGATGATGGAACATCTAGCATATCAGCGTAGTTTTGTTCTATAAATTTAACCCATGCAGGACAACATGAAGTAAGTATTGGAAGCTTAACATCTTTATCTCCTGCTATATGTTTTTCTAATCTATATTGGAATTCTGTTGCTTCTTCCATTATAGTTAAATCTGCCGCCCATGTAGTATCAAATACATAATCTACACCTAATTTTCTAAGTCCTGCAGCTATTTTTTTCTCAACATTTGTACCTGGTTCAAATCCAAATGCTTCACCTATAGCAACCCTTACAGCTGGAGCCATTTGAGTTATAACTAATTTATTTGGTGTTGCTAAATCTCTTAAGAATTTAAATGTATTATCTCCTGCAGTTATAGCATTTACTGGACATGCTGATACACAAGCACCACAGTGTGTACATCTAGTATAATCTATGTAATGTTGTTCTTTACGTTCTCCATCTATACAATCTACAGGACAGGCTCTCTTACAAGCACCACATCCTATACATCTATCTGTAATTGTAAGTTTTGTAAGGTGGTTACATTGTGAAGTTTTACATATGTTTTCGTCTATATGTTCTTCTATTTCCTCATAGAAGTTTCCAATAATTTCTTGTATTATATTATGTTCTTGATTTAGTTTGTCTTTTATTTCCCCTGATAATCTTCTTAATAGGTATACATCACGCATATTAGATCTTCCCTTACTTATACGATCTAATACTCTCCATATTCTATATACTTCTTCTTTAACTTCTGAGTACTTTTTATATATTTCGCTTTTGTTGCTATCTTCAATTCTACCTATTAAATAATCTACATAGAAAGTTGCATATTGAACTATACAATCGTCTTCAGATAGTATTATAATATTTCTACTGCTGTTTTTATCAAATAAATCAAAATCTAAAACTTTGTCTAAACTATCTTCAGTTAAAAATCCTCCAAATGGAATTCCAAGTTGCGCTGCTTTAAATTTCTTTTTGTCTAATATTCCCCCACAAATATCAATTATATCATTAAGCGTTGCATTTTCAGGCACTTCTATTATTCCTGGTTCATTTATTTTACCAGACACTGCAACCTTTCTTTTACCTTCTTCTGTTATTTGATTTAGTTCCTCTTCCCCAAAAACAGAAAATACAGATCCTCTAGAACTCTGTATAAGTGTAGTTTTTTTATCAGCCATCTCTTTAACTCCTTATTTGTAATTTTTGTCCCTTTTGTAAGTTTAATATTTAAAATATCATTTGTTATTTTATTAACTATAATTTTATCATATTTTAATATATATACATACATTATTTTGGACAAATTTCAAAAAAATAATAAGCCATATAGGCTCATTATTTTAAGTACTTATATAAGTATTATATTTTTCTTTATTAGTTACTTAAAATATTAATCTTAAATTTTATCTACAAGCATAAGTATTTCCATCTACGACTTGAACCGCTTGTAAAGTAGGTGGGTTACCTATTATATATATAGTGTATATCTTATCTGGATTTAATGTTACTTTAAGTGGTAATACAACACTTTTATCAGGATTTAATACAACATTTACATTATATGTTCCAGGATTTAAATCTACATAATCTGTTCCTTCTCCAAAAGATATGTCTTCAAATAATGTATCACCATCAACTAATATGTCCACTCCTGGTGCATTTGGTGATAAATGTATTACTCTTACTGAGCTATAGTTTTGAGAAGGTGATTTTGATACTTTATCAGGTATAACTAATAAACCTAAGTTATCTAAATTTCCAGTAGCTGCTATAGTAAATATTTGTTGTGATGGCACATCAACCATTTGATTTATAACTGGTCTATCCTTTTGTCCAGCTAAATACACAGATACATTATATTCACTTTCATCTAAATATACGTATCTAGTAAAATCGCCAAATGCTAAATTACTAAAAACCATTTGATCATTAACATACACATCAACATTTGGTGCTTGAGGTGCAGCATGAAAAACTCTTACTAAGGAACTATTATTTTTTATTTCAAAGCAATCCATATTATATCCCCCTGTTTACACATTTAAACACGTTATATAGTATGTTACTTTTATTTATTTGGTTCCTTTATATTTTAATTATTAAAATTCCATAGGTATTAATTTATCTTCACTATATCTTGCTATAGCATATAAAGCATCAGATAATCTATTTATATATTTTATAAGCATTGGGTTTACTTCTTCTATTTTACTAAGAGATATTATAATTCTTTCAGCTCTTCTACATATTGTTCTTGCTATATGTAAGTGGGCTGATGCTAAGGATGTACCTGGTATTATAAATGAATCTATTCCTTTAGCCTCACCCATATACTTATCTATTATATTTTCTAAATTTTTAATATCATTATCAGTTACTACTTTGTTTAGTTTCTCTGTATTTTTAGTTGCTAACTCTGATCCGATATAAAATAAATCTCTTTGGATATTAAATAATACTTTTTTCTCATCTTCATTTATATAGTGCATACATAAACCTATGTATGAATTTAACTCATCTATTGTTCCATATGATTCAACTCTTATACTATCTTTGTCAACTCGTGTCCCATCGTATAATGATGTTTGACCTTTATCACCTGTTTTTGTATATATTTTCATGTTTTCACCTCCTTATGTATACTAATACCCATTATTTAATTATTAATCAAATTTTTAAGTATACTTTTTAACTTAATGGAAATAATTATGATATCATTTCACATTATCATCATGAATTATTTTTCCCACTATATTAAAAGGCATGTAGCTTTGTTTAATTAAGGAGATATTATATGAAAAACAACTTAAACTACTTAAAAAATAATTTGAACTTATGTGGTTATACTTTACTTAGAGTAACAAATAATAAAATTCTTATATTTAAATCTTTTTATAAATATACTAAGTGTATATATATATCCTGTATAGATAACCATATAGAAGTTAAAATAGATAAAGTATTTGATACTGCAGTTTATCCTGAATATATTGAAAGATTGATGGTTACAAAGAAAATATTTGATAATATTTCTGATTCTTTAAAGTATATTCAAAGAAGTATATTTGTATAGTTAAGCTAAATTTATTTAGCTATTTTATATTTATAGTACTTTTTTTATATTACTTATATGTTTATTATCTAATATAGACTATCAATTCAATTTTATAATAATATTTGGCTATGTTTTAATATAATGTTGAAATTATATAATTTTTGAATAATAAAAAAATCAAGAGCTGTATTTACTTATTCATAAAACTCTTGATTTAGTTCGCATTATATTAATATTGTGAACTAACTTATTTTAAATTTATCTTTATTTCAGTTACCAGTTCACTACTTCCATTTAAATTTTCTTTATATGCCAAAACTGTTATATATTTCATATCTTGACCTATATTATTTAAATAATAATCACCATCATAAGTATCACCACTTGACATGCCTAATCCTGCACCACTCAGTATATTTCCTTGGTCATCTTTTACTTCAGCATATAATCCTATATTTTCCTTAGATGATAAATTTAGATTAAGTGAAGTTTGAGTTAGTACAACTTTTTGAACTGTAATACCATCTTGTGTTACTTTTGGTCTTATTGTTTTTGTTTTACTTATATTAGATTTAACAGGGAATTCTAGTGACCAAGGACCATTAATATCTTCAATATGATTATATTCATGTGTCTCTCTATCGTAATCTACTGCTTCTAAGTTAAATTCCATTTTAAATATATCATACTCATTACTTTCATCTATAAATGGCTTAAAATCTATTAGCATATTACCTTTCAAAGTGTATTCATCTATGTAGTGAAATCTAGGATAAGCAAATGTATAATTTTGCATTTTTTTATTATTTATAGAAAATTCCCAATCTCGTCCTACTAACTCTAAGCTATCAGCAAATGACTCTCTAGGATCATAAACAATAGTTTTTGCATATTTACTTTCTTCAAATGGGACATCCGTTTTTAGTTCTAGCTCCATAAATATTTGATTCTTACTATATACTACTTTATCAATCTTTACAGTAAGTCCATCTTTAGAAAATGATTTATTTACTTCTGTATAGCTATCTAATAAATTATCATTATTATTTAGAGAGTTTTGTATCATTTGTAACATACTTCCTAATATAGGTACATTGTAAGCCAGTGATTTATTTAAAACTCCTACACTACTTAATCCAATTCCAACTATACAAATACTAGCAGCCACTGATATATTTTTTTTGAATTTATTTTTAGTTTTAATTTGTGTTCTCATTTTTTTCTTTAATTTATCTTTATCAATATTTAAATCCTCGTATTTATCTAAATCCATCTCAATATTATTTAATAGTTTAAAATTATCTTTCATAATTTATATCTCCTTATAATTTAAAGTTTTTTTTATTTTCTTTCTACCCCTAGATAACCTACTATATAAGTTTGTAACATTTGTTTTATTTGTTTTGGCTATCTCCTCAAGTTCATAACCCTCAATATAGTATTTAATAAATAATTCTTTATCTTTATTATTTAGACAACGTAAAATATCTTCTACATCTTCATTTATCTCTAATTTTACTAAGTTTTTATCTATATAGTAAATTTCATTGTTTATTTCTGTTTGTTCATATTTAGCTAAATACTTTTTTCTGTAATTAATTGATTTATATTTAGCAATGGCACATATCCAATTTTTAAAGGTGTTTTTATCCCTATCATATCCATCAATACTTTCCCAAATAGATAGTAAAACATCATTTATACATTCTTCTTCGTAATTTATTAAAGTCCCCAGATGATTTCTTACTACTGATGCTATAATTCCACCATAATTATCTATCAGCATATCCATTCCCTTAGGATTTTTCTTCTTTATATATTTAATTAATAGGTTATTTTGCAATTTATACTCCTCCTAATATTTTATAAAAGCTTTTACATTATTTAATTCAATTTTAATTAATAAAATCTGACATAAATAAAAAAATAATTTTCATTATTTTTTAATTTGCAACTCATTTAATAATTATATCTAAAAAAAGGCACAAAAAAAGATGCCATAACTGTATTTATAACACATTTATAAAACCATCAATCATTCTATTTCTAATTCACATTATCAATCACATTAATTCTTTGCATAGTAAGCTAAAGATTTGGATGTATAGATTTAAAGGTGTATCTACTAAGTTTTTATCAAATTATATGGCTTGGTATAAATGGCTTGAGAGTTTTAATGATGATAAAGAAATAATCAGAACTAAGAATATGCTTATTCACAGTGTTATACCTTTTATAGATACTAAAATTAAAGGATATAAAGGTAAGATTGCAGAATTTATATAATTTTCATAAAGACTGTTATAAATAATTATGTCTTATGATATTATTACTACAATATGGTAATAAGGAGGGTTTATGAGTAAAAGAAATAAAATCATAATAAGTGTAGTAATATTGTTTTTATTAGGAGTTATTGGTATTTGTAAATTTAGTTTTAGTAGTGGATATAAAATATATATTACTAATAATACTAATAATACTGTTGAAAAATTAGAACTAAAATATAAGGTTGGTAACATAATACAAACCATTTCGCAAATAGAATCTAAAAAATCTTGGAAAGATACTATTGATACTAATGCTATTCAAGGAGGAAATTCAATAATTTTAACATACAAAGATAATAAAGGTAATTCCTATGAAGAATATATAGTCGGATACTTAGAAAAAGGTTATAACGGAAAGGCTAATGTAGTTATTAATAATATTGATGAAAATGGAAAATTAGAGATAACTATTAAATAAAATTAAATGAAAATTAGTAAAAAGTATGGATATGATATTCCATACTTTTTTAAGTTCTAAATCAACAATTTAATCTAACAGAGCCTAGATAAAAAATCACTGACATAGTAAATTAGTTTATTTATTATTAAATTTAATATTGTTTATAATTAAGCAACTTGAAAATATTATTAATAAAATAACACCTATAAAAGATATAAACCCAAATATTGTATACAGTAACTCTGTAAATAAATTACTACCAGATGAACCACCAAAGACTATATATGTTGCCTGAAATAATATTGGCGTTTGAAGTAACGTAAGTATAAAACTTCCTAAAATACAGTATAGTAACTTAATATTCTTTGAATTATTCATATTTTACCCCCACTTTTTATATTCAAAATAATTAAAATAGCTATAATATTTACTACGTAATCTATTAATAATGCTAACCAAAAGTAGAGGTATATGCCCCTACTTTTTTCATCTGTTAAAATATGTTATAAAATCAACATTAATTTAAAATGTAGCCAACAAATAAAAAAGAATGGCTTTCGCCCTCCTTCCTATTCATAATCATAACTTAAATCTACAAGTTCATTTCCATGATATGTTAAAGTTAATTTTTCAAGTCTATTACTAGCTTGTCTATGATATTCTTTCCAACTACTAGCCCCTAATTTTTGTGTGAATAGTTCCCAACCTTCATTTTCTAGTAACTTTTCAAATTCTTCTGTTGGTATACTATTCATAAAACGTCTTAAATAGTGTTCTTCACTTTGAAATTTAGCATCTCCATAAGCCATTGCATTAATTTGATTTGTATCACTTGTAAAAAGTATTTCTATTCTTATTCTATTTCTTTCCCAATGCTCCCAACTATCTCCATAAGAAGGGTTTGTTCTTCCGTTTACTTCTTCCCAGCCTTCGGCTTTTAGTATTTCTCTTACTTCGTCTAATGGTGAATTTAATAGGCCTAAATAATATTCCTTATCATTCTCTTGTTCTTGTAATAACTCGTATTCATCGTTGTATACTTCATCACCCCAAAGGAAATTTCCAACTATTGCCGTTACCGTTCCTAGTATAAGTAAAGCTCCAATGCTTCCTACTACTAGCTTTTTAGGTAAGTTAAATTTCATTTTTTACTCCCTCCATTTCCTATTCCTCCTATATTTCTATAATTATATTATACAATTTTCACCAATAAAAATATAGATTTCATTTAATTATATACTTTGTGACTTTGTTACATATATTTTTATTTTTGGCTATGTTTTAGCATAATATTGAAATTATATAAATTTTGAAATAATAAAAATCAAGAGTTGTATTGTTCATACAACTCTTGATTTAGTTCGTATTATATAACAATTGCGAAGTTAATTATATTGTATCATTTTCAACACTAGTTTAAAACATAGCCTAATATTTAAATTTTATAATTTCACTTCTTTACATATTTTTATTTTAAGCTTTCTATTTTATTACTCTATAAAAATTCTCTTTTTATTAGTATCTCCTATGTATAAATAATTAAATACATTGACAAATAATCTATATATGATTATTATTGTATTAAGTACTTAATACAATAATAAGGAGGGATATATGTCTTTTGAATTTGATAATAATAAACCTATATATCTTCAACTAGTAGATATAATCAAACTTAAGATAATATCTAAAGAGCTAAAACCTGGTTCTAAGTTAAGTTCTGTAAGAGATATGGCTCAAGAATTTGGTGTAAATCCTAATACTATGCAACGGGCATTATCTGAACTTGAAAGAGAAAATCTTTTATACAGCCAAAGAACAAGTGGAAGGTTTGTAACTGATAATGAAGATAATATAAATCAACTGCGTGAAGAAGTAGCTAAGGTTGAAATATTATCTCTATACAATATACTTACTAAACTTGGTTACAAAAAAGAAGAACTAATAGAATTAGTTATAAATAATTTAAAGGAGATGAGTTAATGGACAATATCGTTGAAATTAAAAATGTATATAAAAGTTACTCAAAAAAAGAAGTTATAAGTAATATGAATTTAAATATTCCTAAAGGAAAGATTGTAGGGCTTTTAGGTCCTAATGGAAGTGGTAAAAGTACTTTGATAAAGCTTATAAATGGGTTACTTCAACCTAATAGTGGTGATGTGCTGATAGATGGGATAAAGCCTTCTATAGAAACTAAGCGTATAGTATCATATTTACCAGAGCGAACTTATCTTAATGATTGGATGAAGGTTTCTGATATTTTAAACTTTTTCAATGATTTTTATGATGATTTTGATATAGATAAAGCTATGGATATGGTAAAAAGTCTTAATATAGATATTAATGAAAAGCTTAAGACTATGTCTAAAGGAACTAAGGAAAAAGTTCAATTAATACTTGTTATGTCAAGACATGCAAAGCTTTATATACTAGATGAGCCTATTGGTGGTGTTGATCCTGCTGCTAGAACTTATATCCTTAAAACTATTATTACAAATTATTGTGAAGATAGTACATTATTAATAGCTACTCACTTAATAAGTGAAATAGAAAATATATGTGATGATGTAATTTTTATATCTAATGGTAATATTGTTTTACAAGGTAATGTAGATGAAATTAGAGAAGAAAAAGGAAAGTCTATAGATGCTTTATTTAGGGAGGAATTTAAATGTTAGGTAAGTTATTAAAATATGAATTAAAAGCTACTTCAAGAGTATTTATACCTCTTTATATAGCAATACTTGTTGTCTCTATAGTAAATGGATTATCATTAAACTTAGAAATATTAAATATTCAAGGTTTAGCAACTATTGTACTTATGTGTTTATTCATTTCATTATTTGTTATTACTATAGTTGTTACTATACAAAGATTTAATAAGAACTTGCTTAAAGATGAAGGTTATTTAATGTTTACCCTTCCTGTAAGTTCTAAGCACCTTGTTCTATCAAAATATTTAACTTCATTAATATGGACATTTTTAAGTTTTGTTGTAGCATTTTTATCATTTACTATAATCTTTATGATACCAACTTATAAGTATTTTGATTTTAGTTATTTTATAAATGAATTTAATTTATTGTTTTCAAATATGTTAAATCTTAATATATTAGGTCAATTTATTAAGATAATATTATTAATGATTATTAGCTATACTATTTTTATATTTAATGTATATTTAGCTCTTTCTGTTGGACAGTTACCAATATTTAATAGATTTAGAAATGTATCTTCATTTATAGGATTCTTAGTTATTAACTTACTTATATCTTATGCTCAAAATATAGTTAGTTTATTTGTAAATGATGCTTCTGTAAATATTGAAGCTATTGATAATATTAATTATGCAATTAATAGTGTAACATCTATTGTTTCTAAAGGTCTTAATATAGCCATAGTAATTAATATAATTATAATATTAGTATTATTCTTTGCAACAACTTATATATTAGATAAAAAATTGAATTTAGAATAATAAAAGGGATTATAACTTTGATAAGTTATAATCCCTTTTAATGTAAAATCTTATATTCTTAAATCATCTTAATAATGCCTAATATTTAGATTAATATGTTAACTCATAAATAAATCTATTATATCGTCTTTAGATAAATTCTTTAATGTAGAACTATTATCTAAGTTTCCATTAATAACATCTTCTATAAGCTCTTTTTTAGTTTCTTGTAAGTTTATTACTCTTTCTTCTGCTGTACCTTTTGCTATAAGCTTTATTACATTAACTACATTCTTTTGACCAATTCTATGGGCTCTATCACTTGCTTGATCTTCAACAGCTGGATTCCACCATGGGTCAAAGTGAACTACTATGTTTGCACTTGTTAAGTTTAAACCTGTTCCTCCAGCTTTTAAAGATATTAAGAATACTTTATTATTATTTGTATTAAATTCTTCTACTAGCTTTACTCTATCCTTTGCACTAGTTTTACCATCTAAATAGCTATATGATATATTTTCTTCGTTTAATCTTTTACCTATAACTTCTAGTACTTTTGTAAATTGAGAGAATACTAATATTTTCTCATCACTTGAATCATTTATAATGTTAATTAAAACATCTAACTTAGAGTTTTTACCTTGGTAGTTTTTAACCATAAGTTCTGGTGATAAACATAGTTGTCTTAATTTTGTTAAATATGAAAATACAGTTATATTGTCTTGATTATTTTCTTTTATTTTTCTAGTTATAAGGTTTACATATCCTTTATATGCTCTTTTATGTTCTTTTTCTAAGTCTATTATAATTTTTTGCTCTATTTTATCTGGTAATTCTGTTATAACTTCTTTTTTAGTTCTTCTTAGTATAAACGGTTTTATAAGATTTTTAAGCTCTATAATATTTTTATCGTTATTTACAAATATACTTTTAAACTTTGATTTATTATATAAGTATCCTGGCATTATAAAATCAAATATTGACCAAAGTTCCATTAAGTTATTTTCTATAGGTGTTCCAGTTAATGCAAATCTAACTTTAGCATTTACATTTTTTATAGCTTTTGTAATAATCGCATCTGGATTTTTAATGTTTTGAGCTTCATCTATAATACAATAATCAAAGTTTATATTTTTATATTTATCTATATCATTTTTATAAGTTGTATAAGTAGTTAGTATAACATCGTAGTTATCTATATTATCTAATATCTTTTCTCTTTCACTTTTTGCTGCATGTAAAAGTCCAACTTTTAATGTTGGAGCAAATTTTTCTAATTCATTTTTCCAATTGTATATAAGGGCTGTTGGTGTTATTACTATACTTTTTTTATCTTTATTAGATAGTAAAAAAGCTATTGTTTGTATAGTTTTACCTAGACCCATTTCATCAGCTAGTATTCCTCCAAACTGATAATCTGATAAAGTTTTAAAGAACTCAAATCCACTTACTTGATAATCTCTAAGAGTTGCATTTAAATCTTTTGGAACTTCATAATTTTTACTTTTAACTTTATCAAATTTCTTAACTACATTAGATACATATTTACTGCCATTTACAAAGCTTAAGTCTTCATCTTCTATAAGTTTTTCTAAGTATATAGCTTTGTTATTTGGTATTTTCATATTATCAAAGTCATTGTATATATTTAATATATCTATTAATTTAAATGCTTGTTCTAAGTCTTTATCTTTTAAGTCTAAATAAGCTCCATTTTTCATTCTATACAATCTATTATTATTTTTATATGAGCTAAATATTTCTCTATATTCATTTGAATCTACTCCCTCTATATCTAGCTTCATACCCATATATCCATTTCTTGATTGAGATATATCCAGAGTTATATTAGGATTTATAGTTATATTTTCGTCTATATATTCGTCATTAGTTTCTTTATTTAAATTCTCTAATCCATTTAATACTGTAGCTACTATATGGCTACATATTTGAGGTTTAGTGTTTGATAGTAAACTGTGACAATCACAACTCATATTTGATATTACTCTTGTTTTTGTGTTTATACTTATTATTGCTGTGTAGTTGTTTCTATGATTTTCATCTATTACAGTTGCATAAAAAGTTATATTATCACCATCTACTTTTGAATAATCATTTATAACTAAATTTCTTTTAAAGAAAGAAAATCCTGTATTAAATTTATTTTTATCTATATGAGATCTTATTATTTCTTCTATTAAATTTGAGTACATTTTTAATGTCCTTTCATTTTTAGCGTTAATTTCTATTATACTCATAATTTTAATATTTAGATAGATATAAAATTATAAAACTTATTTTATTAGGTTTTAAAGTTAAATTATATGATATTTTAAATAAGATTAATAAATTTAAATAAATAAAAACACTTATAAATAAAAGGTTTACTTTTAAATATAAGTGTTTTATTAATATTAGTTAGATGACTTAACTAACATTCCTGCAATTTTTTTACCTAACTCTAAACACTCTGTGCAATCATCTTCTAATGCTTCGCGTATTATAAGACCATCAAATATTACATCACAACCATACTCTTCCATTCTGCTCATCCAGTCTCTCATCCAGTCACCATCGCCCCAATCATAAGAGCCAAACAGTACTGCTTTTTTCCCTGATACCTTACTTGATATACTTTCTATAAATGGTTCAAATTCACTTTCTTCTAGCATTTCTGCTCCCATAGCTGGGCACCCTAATATTATTATGTCTTCATCATTAAATATATTTGAATTAGCATGAGATACGTCTATTACTTGAGCTTCTACTCCATTTTCTTTTATCCCTTGTGCTATTAAATTTGCCATTTTTTCAGTGTTACCTGACCCTGACCAATATACTATTTTCATTCCTTTTCCTCCATATTATTTAATATATTTATCAATTAATTGATAATAATTATCACTATCGTTAATTAAATAATATATTATTTTTTTATCTATGTCAACTAAAATATATAAAAAATTCGCTTCGCTCGAGCGACGTGTCGGCGAAACATTTCATGTCGCCAACGACTTCGTCCGTTGCTTGAGCCACTGCGTGGGCGAAGCATTTCAAAATCTTTTTTACGCTCAAAACCAGTTGATTGATATTACTTACACTCAGAAGTTATCCACATTTTTTTAAGTATTATAATATCCTTAAGCGTAAAAAAGGCTAGAGATAAGTTTTATACAAAATCTTATTTCTAGCCTTTTTATTTTATATTAACTATTTAACCATAGCGTTATATTCTTCTTCGTTCTTAGGAACTGTTATTTCTTTATTCTTTAACTTTGTAATTGTTTCTTCAACTAAATCTAATATTTCTTGAGAAACTAAGTTTTTAGTAGTGTCAGGTACCCCTACTGCATTTTCTTCTAATCCATAAGTTGTAGTTGTTCCACCTTCGAATGTTCCATTTATATATGATTTAACTGTTTCAAATACACCTGCATCAACTCTTTTTATAGCTGAAGTTAATACATTTTTTGGTGCTAAATCACTTTGGTCTCTATCAACACCTATTGCATATTTACCATTTTCCTTAGCTGCTTCTATAGCACCTGTTCCAACGTCTCCACCGCAAGTGAATACTATGTCTGCACCGTTTGAGTACATTTGGTTAGCTATAGCTTTACCTTTTGCTTGATCTGTAAATGAGTTTGCATATTGAGATTGAACTTTAGCATCTGGGTTAGCTGCTTTTACTCCTGCCATATATCCATATTTAAAAGTATCTATAACTGGTAACTCCATACCACCTATAAATCCTACATTATTTGTTTTAGTAGTTTTACCTGCTATTAAACCTGCTAAATATGCTGATTCTTCAGCTTTAAATAATATATTCTTTACGTTGCTAGCATCAATTTCTTCATCTACTAGTACGAAGTTTTGGTCTGGATATAATTCAGCACCTTCTTTTATTGCATCAGCTAATTTCATACCTACTCCAAGTATTAAATCTACATCTTCATCAACTAATGTTTCTATATTTGTTGCATAGTCTGAATCTTGCTTTGATTCTAAGTATTTAACTTCTATACCTAATTCTTTTTCAGCTCTTTGAAGTCCTTCCCATGCACTTTGGTTGAAACTTTGGTCGTTTACTCCTGCTACGTCAGTTATCATTGCTACAGTTATTTTATCATCTTTTGCACTTTCTTTACTTCCTGAGCATCCTACTAATAATGATGCTGATACTACTGTTGCCATTGCTAATGTTGCTAATTTTTTAAATGTCATCTTCTTAACCTCCACATATGATGTCTTCCAAAGTTAAAAGATATTTGCAATAAAAAATCCTTTTACCTAAAGAGATAAAAGGATAGTCGTTCATTTATACTTTAAACTATTCAAATATCTTTTTAGTCTCTCTGGACCAAATTAAAGTTTTTCTTATTTTTCTTATTATTACATTTTTTTGCAAAACTGTCAATAAATTTTAAAATATTTTTTTAAAATTTATTTAACTAATATAATAGCTGACATATTTTAAAAGTATTCCCAGTAAATAATAATACTTAATATAGCAGATACTAATGTGTATAATATTCATATTATAATTGGTGTATTTATATGAAACTTTGTAAAATGTGAACTATTTCTAGATTTGCTGTCAAGTAAGAATTTAATTGAAATGTCTGTCATATCAGATATTAATCCTCCCTCGCTAGATAAAAATCCAACTAGTACGGATGATGTTAAGCCTACACAAAAGGATAGTTCTATAAATTCTAAATTAAATATTTTAGATGAAATTATATTTATTAGAATTAAAATTAAAAGAGTTACTATTGAGTATATAAATTTTTTCATTTACTACCTCCTAAATTATAACCTTTACTTAGATATTAGATACTCTAAAGTGGTAATTCAATATAAACAATGCCTTTATACCAGATTAAAATGTACTGATATAAAGGCATTTATATTTTGTATATTATAATTTCACTTTACTTTCTAGTTTTAGTAAAGCCTCATTCATTCTCTTTATTTTAGTTTCTTCCTTTTTAGCTGATGTTTAGCTGATGTTATCCAAGTTATATATTTTTTCTTTTGAGAGTATGATAGACTACCATAAAACTCTTTCGCATTATTGTTTTTGTTAAGCATACTTTCAAATTCTATAGGTATTTCAACAATACGTTCTTCTTCATCTTTTTCTATCTCTACAGATACAGTATCTCCTATACCTTTATCTATTTTCTTTCTTATTTCCTTTGTAAGCCCTATCATAAAGCATGGCATACCCATTCTTACTATAGAACCTCTATAATCTACATTATCAAATTTAGCCTTTACCTTTACTCTTTTAGCACCAAATTCTTTTTCTACATCAAAAGGTATTTCTATAAAGGTTGCATCTTTATTCTCAACTTGTTGTATTATTGCCTCAAATTTATAAGTCATTTATTTCCTCCAAATAATTTATGATAAATTTATTTAACTAAACTTACCATTCCTAGATTCATAAATATTTCATGCATCTTTTCATTGTCTATATTTAAGGCTAAACTATCTAAATCCATATTTTGTATTTCTTCTATATCAGTTTTTATAGTTGCTAACTTTTTACTAATAATTGCATCTTCTTTATATTGTAATAAGTTTTTTAAAGGAGATCTTTTTATACCTAAATTTTCTTTAAAGAATGTTAAAAGTTCTTTTTCTTCATCTTTGCTTAAGTTTTCTATATTTTTATATATTTCCTCTATAGAACCATAATGTGCTATAAGAGGTCTAGATGAAGTTGGGCCAACATTTTTAACACCTTTTATATTATCTGACTTATCTCCTTCTATAGCTTTTGCATCTATAATTTGAATTGGCTCTATTCCTTTAAAGTGTTTAACATACTCTGGTGTATATTCAAATATCCCACTTGGAACATTGATATCCTTTTTATCTATACCAATTTCTTTATACATATCATCTGCTTTACTTGTTACCATCCATAATTTAGTATTATCTGATACTAATTGAATATAGTCTTCATCTTTAGTGTGTAAATATATAGGTATATCTTTTTCAAATTTCTTAACTAAACTTCCAGCAAAGTCATCTGCTTCATATTCAGTATGAGAAAATACTGGTATATTCATTTCTTGTAGTATTTCAGTTAATAACTTAAATTGACTTTTAAGTGGATATGGTGTTTCACTTCTATTTGCTTTGTATTCTGGGTCAATTTCTCGTCTAAATGTGTTTCTACTTCTATCAAGTACAACTGCTAAATGTGTTATCTTTTGACTTTCAATTAATGGTAGTAATGTTTTAAAGAACATATATATTCCATTTGTATATTCTCCATCTGGAGATTTCATTAATTTTGTATATGCAAATTCTTTTTGTTCTTCTGTTTTTGCAAATAGTAAGTCTCTTGCTGTTGCATAAAAACTTGTTGATAAAAGTGATGACCCATCAACTATTAACATTTTATTTTCTTTTATACCATTATCTTCATTAAATATATTTTCATCCATGTCAACTTCTTCAAGTGAGTCTAAATAGTTTTCTTCAACTAATTCTATTTTAACTTCTACTTCTTTTATAGGATTGTTTTTAGCTCTTAAATCTGTATTTAATCTAGAGCCAACATAACTATTTAATCTTATATAATCTTTTCTTTCTAGGCCCGATGCCTTTATTTCATCTTCATTATATAAACTTATTTTAACTTTTTCTAAATGTTTTAAGTGTTCTTCATCTATAATATACTTAGTTTTTTGTGTAGTAGATATATCTATAGTTTGAGTTTCTAATATTATATTTTCTTGTTTTTCTTCTTTACTTTTATTTTCTAAAAAATCGAATAAATTTTCCATATATTCTCCTTTTGTTATTATCTTTAGTATAATAATACTATTTTATTTCATTTATGTAGATTTGTATATATTATTAGTTGTTTATTTATTTTATTTTTTTAAGTTTTCCTTTTTCCCTACTAGGAAATTTAGTAAATAATATCTTTCATTTTTTCAATAAAAATAGGAGCATATGCTCCTATACATTTAGTTCGTAATAGATTAATATTGTTCATCAAACTTATCATCACATTAAAACTGCTTTAGTAAATTGGCCATTTCTATGGCAGTTACTGCAGCATCATAACCTTTATTTCCAGCTTTTGTTCCAGCTCTTTCTATAGCCTGTTCAATTGTATCTGTAGTTAGTACCCCAAATATTACAGGTTTCTCTGTAGATAATGAAACAGATGCTATTCCCTTTGAAGCTTCTGCACATACATAATCAAAGTGAGGTGTTGATCCTTTAATAACGGCACCTAAACATATTACAGCATCATATTTATCATTTTGAGCCATCTTCTTTGCTATTAATGGTAATTCAAAAGCACCTGGTACCCAAGCTATTTCAATATTATTCTCATCTACTCCATGTCTCTTTAGTCCATCTAATGCGCCTTCTAATAACTTTGAAACTATAAAATTGTTAAATCTCCCTACTACAATACCAATCTTAAGACCTTGTGCTACTAAATTTCCTTCTATCATTTTCATTTTTACTTCCTCCAGTTTTTGTTTATATTATTTTAAAATTAATTAATTTCTAATAATTAAGCATATGCTGTAATTTTTCTTGTTTTGTTTTTAAATAAAATTCGTTTTTCTCGTTATGATTCATTTGAATTGGAACTCTATCAACAACTTCAATTCCATAACCACTTAATCCATTAAGCTTCCTAGGATTATTTGTCATAAGCTTTAATTTTTCAACACCTAAGTCATTAAATATTTGTGCAGCAATTCCATAATCCCTCATATCTGCAGGAAAACCTAACATAATATTTGCCTCTACAGTATCATATCCTTGATCTTGAAGAGCATATGCCTTTAGCTTATTAATAAGCCCTATTCCTCTTCCTTCTTGTCTCATATATAGAAGTATTCCTCTTCCTTCTTCACTTATTTTTCTCATGGCTGCCTCATATTGTTCTCCACAGTCACATCTTTTAGAACCTAATGCATCTCCTGTTAAACATTCAGAATGAAGCCTTGCTAATACTGATTTTCCATCACTAATATCACCTTTAACTAAAGCTACATGATGTTCTCCATTTAGCTTATTTACAAAACCATACATTCTAAAATCACCGTATTTTGTCGGCATATTAATTTCAACAACTCTTTCTACCAGCTTTTCCTTTGTTCTTCTATATGCTACTAAATCAGCAATAGTAATTATCTTAAGATGATGTTCCTTTGCAAATTCAATCAATTCTGGTGTTCTAGCCATAGTTCCATCTTTACTCATAATTTCACATATAACTCCCGCTGGCTTTAATCCTGCAAGTTTTGGTAAATCTACAGCAGCTTCAGTATGTCCAACTCGCTTTAAAACACCTCCTGATTTAGCTATAAGTGGAAATATATGTCCTGGTCTTCTAAATTCATTGGAATCATTAGATTCTAAGACCTTTTTTATAGTTAACGCTCTTTCATAAGCTGATATTCCTGTAGTTGTATCAATATGATCAATAGAAACAGTAAAAGCTGTACCATGATTATCTGTATTATTCTTCACCATAGGATGTAGATTTAATTCTTTAGCTTTATTCTCTTCTATTGGCATGCAAATTAGACCTCTACCGTGGGTAGCCATAAAGTTTATTGATTCAGCATTAGCGTATTCTGCCGCCATTAACAAGTCTCCTTCATTTTCTCTATCTTCATCATCAATAACTATAATTATTTTACCTGCTTTAATATCCTCTAAAGCTTCTTCAATACTATTAAATTTAAACATTTCTCTTTCTCCTCCCTTACAAAAAACCATTACTTCTTAGAAACTCTTCATTTAATGAACATTTACTATCATCTTTTTTATTTCCTTCTAATCCCAAAAGCTTTTCCACATATTTCCCTATTAAATCACATTCAAGATTTACAGTATCTCCTATCTTCTTACTTATCAATGTTGTTTCACTTGCTGTATGAGGAATGATCGAAACTTTAAAGCAACTATCATCTACATAAGCCACTGTTAAGCTTATTCCATCTATAGTGATAGAACCTTTATGTACTACATATTTTAATATATCCGTAGAAGCATCTACAGTAACCCATATAGCATTATCTTCTTTTACAAAAGATATAATTTTCCCTGTGCCATCTATATGTCCACTTACTATATGCCCACCTAATCTACTTTGAATGCTTAAGGCCCTCTCAAGATTTACCTTGCTTCCAATATTAAGTTTCCCTAGATTACTTTTTCTTAATGTCTCTGCCATAATATCAGCCTCAAATTTATTTTCATATATATTAGTTACAGTAAGACAAACTCCATTTGTGGAAATACTGTCTCCTATATGTATATCATTTAGAACTATATTTGCCTTAATTACTAGTTTTGATGATTTTTCACCCTTTTTAATTCCTTCTATTAAACCTATTTCTTCAATTATCCCAGTAAACACTTAAGACTCATCTCCTTCTATATAACCTTGAAGTAAAATATCTTTTCCAATAATTGATGTGGATAGCTCTCTTACCTTAAAAGCATCTTTAAGATGGCTAATACCACTCCCTCCTACAGGAGTTTTAGATTTCATTCCACCTATTATTTTAGGAGCTATATAAACTAAAATTTTATCAACAATTCCACTTTCTAAGGCTGAGTAATTTAATGTTGATCCACCTTCTAAAAGAATGCTGTCTATATTTTGATTTCCTAATTTATGCATTAAGTCTTTTAAATCTACCTTTTCATTTTTAGATTTAGTTTCTATTACTATTATCCCTAAGTCTTTTAGTTTATGAATTTTCTCTTTTCTAGCTTTTTCAGTAGTTGCTATTATTGTTTTAAATTTCTTAGCAGTTTGTAATATTTTAGAGTCATATGGGATTCTTAGGTTGCTATCTACAACTATTCTAATTGGATTTCTTCCATTTGGAATTCTACAAGTAAGCTCTGGATTATCAATAATAACTGTATCTATCCCAATCATTATTGCTGTTAATTCATTTCTCAATATATGAACATTTTCTCTTGCTTCTTTGTCTGTAATCCATTTTGATTCTCCTGAAGTAGTAGATATTTTACCGTCTAATGACATTGCAGTTTTTAATACAACAAAAGGTTTCTTTTTTGTAATGTATTTAATAAATACTTCATTTAATTTTTTACATTTATCTTCTAGTATTCCTACAGTTACATCAATTCCTGCTTCTTGTAATTTTTTAACACCCTTTCCTGATACCAAAGGATTGGGATCAACCATGCCAATGACAACCCTTTTAATTCTATTTTCAATTATTTGGTCTACACATGGTGGTGTCTTCCCATAATGCGAACATGGCTCTAAAGTTACATACATGGTAGACCCTTCTATTAATTCTGTTTCTGCATCTTTAAATGCATTTATTTCTGCATGAGCTTTACCATAGCTTTCATGATACCCTTTACCTATTATTTTCCCATCATTTACAATAACTGCACCAACTAATGGGTTAGGATTCACTTTGCCAGCTCCCTTTCTTGCTAAATGTAATGCAATATCCATATAATACTTATCCAACTTTTATCCTCCTAATTTTAATACACTTAATAAAATTCGGACATATACAAAGAAAGCCCTAAGTATTAATATACTCAGGGCTAAATATACATATTTTGCTATTTAAACTTTATATACTTTTCAGAATAAACAACAAACTAAGTATCATACAAAATAATTCAAATAATATTCACTATACAAATTAGTAATTATTTATATTCACAATACAAATTATCATATAAAAAGCTCTGAAATATATAAAATATTTCAGAGCATAAGTAACACTAATAAAGAATAGCCATATAATTTCACTATATCTTGCATTTATTTTATCTTCTTCCATCCAGACTTTACTGTCGGCCTCGGAATTTCACCGAATCATGCCATATAGGCTCGCGGGCTTTACCGCCGGTAGGGAATTTCACCCTGCCCTGAAGATTTATTAAGTTTTAATTATATTATATAAGTTTAATAATTTTATGTCAATATGAATAAAAAAGTTCTGATTCAATGTATCCTATTTTATCTTTTGCTAATATTTAGTTGTAATTTTAACTTATACACTATTTTACATTAAATCATACTATATTATTCTATTTTAAATCTTTATTTATGGTACAATTCTAAGCATCACAAATAAAGATGTAAGTTAGTTAATTAAATTCTAATATATATAGTAAATTCAGTGAATAATTTATAACAATTAAGACCTTTATTATACTTATAACATTAACTAAATACTTGTATCTAAAGTATTTAGTTAATGTTTAATTTTCTAAATATATTGATATTACTTTAATACTCACATTTTAAACCCTTATACTTTATCTTACTTCTTCATATATAGTATTTAATGGTGGTGTTGTTACTGACATATCATACCCTTCATCTAATGAATCTATTGCTTTCATATCTTCACTAGAAATTTCAAAATCAAATATGTCTATATTCTCTTTTATTCTGTTTTCATTTGATGACTTTGGTATAGGTATAACTCCTTTTTGCATGTGCCATCTTAGTACTATTTGTACTATTGATTTTTTATATTTTTGTGATAAATCAATCATTAATTCATTAGATAGTACTCTTCCTCTACTTATAGGGCTCCATGCAACTACTTTAATATTATTATCTTTGCAGTAGTTAATAATATTATTTTTAGTACTAAAAGGATGAATCTCTACTTGATTTACCATTGGCATTATTTTTGCAGTTTTCTTTAATTCTTCTAAATGCTCAACTTTAAAGTTACATACTCCTATAGCTTTTACCTTTCCTGTCTCATATAAATGTTCAAAGGCTCTCCAAGTTTCAGCATTTAATTTATTTGGCCAATGTATTAAATATAAATCTATGTAATCTACTTGTAGGTTATTTAATGATTTATTAAAAGCCTCGATAGTATTATCATAACCATGATCATCATTCCAAAGTTTAGTTACTATAAATATATCTTTTCTATCTATATCACTTTCTTTTATACCATTACCTATACCTACTTCATTGTTATAAAATGAAGCAGTATCTATCATTTTATATCCTAAGTTTAAAGCATTTTTTATTATTTTAGCTGTTTCTTCATCATCCCCTGATTTATATGTGCCAAATCCTATTGATGGTATTTTTACTCCATTAATTAATAACATAAATTTTTCAACCATAAAATATTTCTCCCTTTATATTTTTAAAATATATTCTTATTACATTTTACCATATATTTCAAATTACTTTTATATATTATTTTAGCTTATTAGTATTATAAGTTTAATAATCACATATATATTTATAGTTCGATTTATTTTTATAAATTTGGTAAATACTCTTTCTAGGACAATTATTTTAAATTTAAGTTTAATAATTTGGAGGTAATAAAAATGATGCGACTATTACATAAATATGTTGATATACAAAAAGACTTTTTTATTGATTTATCAAAAAAATTTAAAGAAAATAAAATTGAAATTAGCAGTTGTGATTTAGAAAGATTAAAAACATATATAAGAATACCTACTGAATCAAATCGAGTTGCATTTGTAAATATATTAGAAAAGTATATTTTTACTTATAATATTAATGTCAATGATTTTAATATAAGTCAATATTTACTAGTTGAAAGCAGTAATGAATTTCAACAAAATGCTAATATATTCTTAGCAGACTACTTAGAAAGATAATATATTTGTTTTTAAATATTAAATTGGTATTTTGTAAAAGTCATTATATCCCAATATATTTTATGTAACTTTAAGCAAAACTATAAATAAATTATAATGCTAAAAAAGGAGTTGATTGAATGAATGACAATAAACTTAGCATTTTAAAGAAAGTTCTTTCAACCACATTAATAATGATTTTACTAGGTTCATCTTTTGTATTTTGTGATGAAAAGCCAGTATCTAAAAGTACAAAACTTATGCCCTCTGGTGAAGTTGTTGAATTAGGTGTAAAGCTAAAATATCCTATAGTAACAAGTAAGCTAAATCGTAATAAAACCTTAAAAGAATCAGATATATTATTGTCTATAAAATTAAACAATGAGGAAATTATTCCTAATCGTAAAAATATAGAAAAAACTATGAAGGTTGAAAATTTACCTTTAAAAGCTACTTGTTATAGAAATGGAAAAGTTAAATCAATGGATATAACATCTGATGATCTTAGAGATTTTGAATTTGGTTATTATTCATTTTATCTAGGAACTGTAACAGCAATTGATTCTAATGGTAATTTTATAGGGTTATCTCACAATTTAAAAGATGAACAAATGCCTTTTGATTTTTTAGATAATGCTATTTATAAAACATCTTATATTCAAGCAAAGAAAAATACACTATTTAATACTGGTTATTTAGTTACAAGTGCAGATGGTGATAAGATAGGTAAATTTACTGGTACTGGAGATGGTGGTATATGTGGAAAATTTGAAAATTACACATATAATCCTAATTTAGCTTTAGAAATAGGTACTCCAAAGGTAGGTACTGCTTATTTATATTGTAAATCTCCTGTAACTAATGAATTAAAAATGCATGAGATTGAGATAGCTCAAGTTGGAAAATATGTTTCTCAGATAAAGATTGTTGATAAAGATTTGTTAAAACACCGTGGTGGTATAGTTCAAGGTATGAGTGGTACTCCTATAATTCAAGATAATAAGATTGTTGGTGGTGCTCGTGCTGTTGTAAAGTCTAATAAACGTATTGGTGTTATGACAAATATAAATTATATGATTAAAAATAGTAATAAGTGATAAGTTTAGACCATAGGTAGCGATTTGCTACCTATGGTCTTTTAAATAACTATATAGATTTATTATTATCAAATTTTTATATGTAATTATGCTTCTTTATATTTAATATATTATAATTTATAGACTTATGTATAAAGATATAATTGCTTATAGCAATATTTATTCCAATATGGACATACTTTAATTACTACCTGTTGGAATAGGTATAATTGGCACAATGATATTTACATTCCAATATGATTCTACTTTAATTAATTTTTAAGACATTTGTAAGCCCTATTACTAAAAATTTACATTCCAATATGGTTCTACTTTAATGTACTCGTAGTCTATTATATTTTCATCTGCATATAAATTTACATTCCAATATGGTTCTACTTTAATTATAGAAAAAGCAATAGAAGATACAATTGCTCAAAAATTTACATTCCAATATGGTTCTACTTTAATATATGGGGCAAGTGTTATAAGAAATCCATACTCATAATTTACATTCCAATATGGTTCTACTTTAATCTTTGAAGAATAAATTTCAGAAATTAATTAATGAAATATTTACATTCCAATATGGTTCTACTTTAATGCAAGGCAATGACTTTGGTTATGCAACAGATCCTAATTTACATTCCAATATGGTTCTACTTTAATGGTATAGGAAGGGAATTATATACTTCGCCTTTTATAATTTACATTCCAATATGGTTCTACTTTAATTTATACCCCATTTAAATTTTATTTGATACATACATATTTACATTCCAATATGGTTCTACTTTAATCAAGATAAAGATGAAGTTATACAAGCATTGACATATGTATTTACATTCCAATATGGTTCTACTTTAATTAAAATCAAAATTTTAACGAAAGTTGGAGGAAGTTAATTTACATTCCAATATGGTTCTACTTTAATTACGTGTAATTATACTTGTTATGAGCAGATTGGTGAATTTACATTCCAATATGGTTCTACTTTAATTACAATAATATTTAAAAATAAAAATGTTGAGCTAACATTTACATTCCAATATGGTTCTACTTTAATATAACATCAACTGTCCACCCATCACCTAAAACATCCATTTACATTCCAATATGGTTCTACTTTAATAGATATGTTTATAATACATTTTAAATTAGATTTTAAATTTACATTCCAATATGGTTCTACTTTAATTTTCTTTCTTCACTAAGTTTCTTGCCATACATAGGAATTTACATTCCAATATGGTTCTACTTTAATACTACTTGAACTACTTGAACTACTATTACTTAAATTATTTACATTCCAATATGGTTCTACTTTAATTTCGTTAGTTTTCAAAGTAGAAGCTTTACTTGTAATATTTACATTCCAATATGGTTCTACTTTAATTATAAAAATGATAAAAATATTAGTAGTAATAGTAGTATTTACATTCCAATATGGTTCTACTTTAATTGGATCTTTATATCTTATATAAGCATCAGATATTATATTTACATTCCAATATGGTTCTACTTTAATTCTTCGTTGTAGTATAAAAGACGTTTTTTATCTGATATTTACATTCCAATATGGTTCTACTTTAATATTTATAACTCCATCTATTGTGAATCCATATTGATAATTTACATTCCAATATGGTTCTACTTTAATTTTTTGCTGTTTTTTTCTTCGTCGCCTATTTTCCTATTTACATTCCAATATGGTTCTACTTTAATTATATTCCAGCAACTTCAGGAGCCAATATATAATACATTTACATTCCAATATGGTTCTACTTTAATATACGCAGCAAATAAAAATATAAAAGCTTATTATGCATTTACATTCCAATATGGTTCTACTTTAATTATAAATAGGAGCGTTTTAAAAATATTTAAATAACTAATTTACATTCCAATATGGTTCTACTTTAATTATAACTATAGCTGAAGCTATAGAAGCAGCAGAAAAATTTACATTCCAATATGGTTCTACTTTAATTAGTTGATAACAGACATTCAAGTAATTGCTTTCTAAATTTACATTCCAATATGGTTCTACTTTAATTAATTGCAACTGATAAAAATATAGTTATGTCTATTGAATTTACATTCCAATATGGTTCTACTTTAATTAAAAGGAGCTCCAAACAAAATAGAACTTTATGTATTATTTACATTCCAATATGGTTCTACTTTAATCCATTTATTTTTATCAAGATAATAAAATAGTATTTAATTTACATTCCAATATGGTTCTACTTTAATGAGTTCATAGTGCTTGATATAACTTCACTATTTTTGTATTTACATTCCAATATGGTTCTACTTTAATATAAAATAGTTAGTTTATCTTCTTGATATGGCTCGTAATTTACATTCCAATATGGTTCTACTTTAATTAAGTGTATCTCTTATACTTTCATCATCTACATTATTTACATTCCAATATGGTTCTACTTTAATTTGAATCGGCAAACGAAATAACTGAAAGTAATACTAAATTTACATTCCAATATGGTTCTACTTTAATTTAGTCCAAAAGAAAGCTATAATCTATTAAATTCTAATTTACATTCCAATATGGTTCTACTTTAATTAGATGAAAATACCACATCTTTATTTGTTGCATTTGAATTTACATTCCAATATGGTTCTACTTTAATTCCATTATTACGTATAATATAAGTGTATTCAGTAGAATTTACATTCCAATATGGTTCTACTTTAATAGGATATATAGTAGCTATAAGCTTTTCAGATTCATTATTTACATTCCAATATGGTTCTACTTTAATAATTCATAGAAGGGAAATGCAGTGATTATGCACTTAGATTTACATTCCAATATGGTTCTACTTTAATAACTGGCTATGGAGTTCAAGTAAAAGATACACATACATTTACATTCCAATATGGTTCTACTTTAATTTTTATCTTCACTTACTGAATAGTTTATAGTGTCTGATTTACATTCCAATATGGTTCTACTTTAATAGAAAATGAACAATTAATAGAAAAAGTGTCTTATGTATTTACATTCCAATATGGTTCTACTTTAATGATTTTCCATTTCTTGTCCTGTGTCCGTAGTTTACAATTTACATTCCAATATGGTTCTACTTTAATCCGTTTGATATCAATATTTGATTTTCTAATCTATTCAGATATATATTTTGTCTACCTAAAAACATTTAGGCTATATAATCTCTTTCTATCTACAAAAAAACATTATTTATTGCCTGTATCTATTGTATCAGCTATCTTTGTCTATGTATACTAATTTTTACACTATATTAGGTAGACAACTAAATAAAGTTACTCGTCTTGTCTTCTTGTACTCCCCACATGTCTTTTTCTAACCATCTTTCATTTCTACTCTTAAATAAAATTATTGAATCTCTATCTCTTCTTATTATACCATTTAATTCATATTGTAGCTTAACAATTTGCGAATTTGATAACTCACCTTCAAAAACTGAGTTTTGAATATGTGATAAATATTTTTTGCACGTTTTAAAAGTTTTACTTAATACTTTTTGTCCACCTTCATCACTTTTTATATCATAAACTAAAATCACATACATAATGAACTCCTCCTATTACCACCATATTTTAAATGGTTCATACTCTTTTTCGCCTAATAAATGCTTTATTAACTTATAACACTCTAGCTTCATTAAGTATTCATATGATACATTTTTATTTAACTCTTTATGCTTTATAGTTGTTTGTAACTTCTTATCTAATTCAGCTACTATTGTCCTTGATGCTTCTTTTGTTAGATGTAAATAATTAAGATCTTTTGTAAAACTTTTTTCTGTTATTTGTTTCTTATTTAATAAAGAAAATATTAATCTATCTCCTATTATAGGTTTAAATATTTCCGCTATATCTAGACTTAATGAAAATCTTCTACTTCCAGGCTCATGTAAATAGCTTACTGTTGGATTTAATTGTGTATTATATATTGCACTTAATACTTTTGTATAAACTAGAGTGTTTACATATGATATTAAAGTATTTATCATATTATCAGGTGGATTTTTCACTCTTTTCTCAAAATTTATATCTTGATCAATTAGTATATTCCATGACTCATAATATATTTTTCTTATATTTCCTTCATATCCCATTAACTCTTGTATACTTTTGCTTTTAGGTATTTGTTTTCTTAGTTCTTCTATTTTGTCCATATAAATTTGTACATCTTTCCCTCTACCATTATAATATCTTAAGTTACGATATATATTAAAACTAGCTCCATCTATGAATCTTTTAGCTATATCGAGCCTTTTTTCATTGTCAGTATAATGATTAACTTGGTTAACTAATAGATTTCCTGATACTAGCTTTTCTCTCGGTTGAAATGTTCCTGTGTAAAAGCTATAGTAATTAAAAAAATGTATTACTACTCCATATTGAGATAAATAATTTATTAGATTTGTATTAAAATTCATTTCAGACATTACATATATTTCATTTACAGTTTCTATTGGTATATATCTTTTTTCTCCATTTTCATCTACAAATGCTATTGAGTTATCTTGTCTTTTTAGCATTCCATTGTTATAAATATAATAACTTCTCTTCATAAGTTTCCTCTCTTGTATTAGTTTAAATAAAACATAAATCATAATATGCACAAGATTTACAAATACGCTTTTTCTCCAATTTAGGCGGAATAGTTTTATATACTATTTCATTTATATTATTTAGTATTTGTTCTATATTAACTATGTCTTCTTCATTCAGCTCTATATCTACACTTTGTTTTAATAATGGATAATCTATTTTTCCTTTTATATTTGTAACACCTTTTTTATGTAAAAAATATAGATAATATTTTACTTGTAGTATACTTGCTTCTTCAATTTTATTGCTTTTTTTAACTTCATGTAGTATACCTTTAGAACGTATGAAGTCAATATTTATAATATTGTCTATATTTATATGCTTTTTATCCCTTTTATAAGTTTCTTCGTCTAATACTTTTCCTATTTCAACATTTTCATTCCCTTGTTCCATCTGTATTTCGTTGTAAAAATACCATAGCTTTCTTTTACAGACTTCATAGTAATATACCATTACACCTGTTATTTCTTTTTTCATCTAATACACCTCTTTATCATAATGCTTATACTTATTTAAAATATAAAATCATCTATATTGCTAATATTTGTATTAATATTATCTTGATTTACAAACTTCTTTTGTCTGTAGCCAAGTTCAGTATATTCACATTCTATAACGGGTATATACTCATAGTCACTTACTCTTACATTATCATATCTTATAGCTAATCCATTTTTTAATGCTCTATAGTAATTTGATATATGATTTGGATGAACAGATACTGTATATTTTTTTAAGTCATTTTGTAACCTTAATTTGTATCCTTTATTTTCTGGTGAATTTAAAGATTTATCTTTTAACTTTTCTTCTAATTCTTTAATGTCACCATTATATTCATGATAAATTGGACTTGGTATTATATCTTTAGATAGTATATTTCTTAACTTAACTTCATCTGATTTAAATGTATCTGGAGTTAGATTTTTTATGAAGTTATATGTATGTTTATATTGTGTTATATAGTTACTATTTTTTATTTTATCCATAGTAAGATATTTATTTATTAATTCTATTTTTTCTTTTTCTGAGATTTGCCCTTCCCATAAACTTATAGCTTCTTTAGATAATTCAAATATATCTTTATCTATGTATCCCCTATCTCCATTTATAAAACTTCTTTCATCTATTTGAGTATAAATATAGCAATTATTTTCACTACTATATTTTTTTCCTTTTCTATTACAACGACCTAGTCTTTGAAATAGTGAATTTAAGTCTTGTAATTCTGTAAATAAATAATCAAAATCTATGTCTAAACTTGCTTCTACTATAGATGTAGATATCCATATTCCACTTTGCTTGTCTAGTTCATTACTTTTATTATCTTTATATGTTTTTCCAAATTCTATTATTTCAGATTCTTTTGATAATCTCTGTCCCTTTATAAACTTACTATGTAATATATGTAAATTTTTATTTCCTAAAATATCACTTATTTCTTCATATAAATTTTGAGCTTGCGTAATACTATTGCATACCACTAATATTTTATTACTTTTATTTAACTTTTCATTTTCCCTATATTTGTTACATATATCGTTAGAGTCTATTCTTTTATCTAAAATCTTTAGATTATGCCTTTTAGAATTATCAGTAAATCCATCTTCTTTTATTTTAAACTTAATACTTTTACTTAGTAACTCTTTTACAAATGGAGGTAGTGTAGCTGTTAAAATTGCCACTTTTCCACCTTGTTCTACTATACGCTCTAATCCATACACTAAATAAGCTAGTAAATCTGGACCATACATTTGTATTTCATCTATTACTATTTTCGAGTATGATAATGTGGTTAATTTTAGTTCATATGCTGGATACTTATATACAAAGTCAAATAGTTGGTCTATAGTGGATACATTGATAGGAAGAGATAATTGCTTTGCTATTTTTTCATATTCTATTATTTCCTTGTCTTCCTTTTTATCTATATATTCATCTTTATCATCATATTTGTCATCCTCACTTTGTAATAATAAGTATTCTAATGAGCTTGAATGTAATAATCCTAATTGTTCTTCTAAATTTCCACCATAACTAGAAATGTATTTTTTAGTTCTATCGTAAATAGCATTTATAGCTGTTCTTATTGGAAGTATGAAAAATCCTTTATTATCGCTTATCCAAAGTAGACCTGCTTCTGTTTTTCCCATACCTGTTTGAGCTATTGCTATAATATTTTCATTTTTATTTTCTATACAATATTGTTGTAGTTCATTCCAACTTGCATCTTGATTATCTAGTTTCCATTTGTTAAGTACATTTTCTAATGACTTTTCTAAAAAGTTATTTTCATATTCTGCTGTATATCCCGAACTTGCACTATAATCACATTTATGTAAGTATCCTTTTATTTTTATTGCATCTATATCTTGTGATATACTAGCTATTTTCGCAGGTATAACTTTTTTAACTTTTTTATGATCAAGCCCTTCTAATAAATTTTCTATTATATCTGATTTTTCTCTTATTGCTAGTCCTATATCGCAATAGTCATGATGATTAACTACTGCATTAGATACAATAAGGTAATCTTCTTTATTATTAAATTTGCTCTCATCTATGAAATATAAAGACAATACATTATGAGCAACTTCTTTATTTTCATCAAATTTAATACCTTTATTTTTTACTCTTTTTTGAAATTCTTTATTTATTTTACCTATATCATGGTATATACAAGCTTTTTGAATAAGTTCATATATCCTTTCTTCTTTTATATATCCTAAATTCCAAAGTATCTCTAAAACATCTAATAAGTCGTTTGTATGTTCAATTATGCTCTTATTTGGCTTTGCTTTTTTTTCTCTTATATTTGATACTATTGATTCATCTAATAAATCAAAATATATATCTTTAACCATATTTTACTCCTTTTAAAGCAGTAGGTAATTAACCTACTGCTTTATTTAAATAAAGTTTACTATATAATTTTTTTCATCTGTATTATCTAAAAAAATATTATCGCTAGTTTCTTCTATTGCACAATAAGATGTGTATAGAACTTTCTTTTTAATAAATTCTCTTTTGCCTTCTTTTATTTCATAATTTTTATTTATATAATATTTAGTTCCATTAATAGTCTTACCATCTTTATATTTAGGTGAAATATATCCATCTTTTACATCTTCATAGTTTAGATACATAGATAAATTATTATCTACATCACAGTCACCTTCATATAACTCAACTATTTTAGCTTCTTTAACATCTACAAAATCTTCACTTCTACCAATAGATTTTAAGTTATATATGTTCTCTAATATATCATTTAAAGTATTTTCATCACTTCTTACATGTATAACAAGATCTATATTATTTAAGATTTCATAATACTTTATAGATGTGGTTAATGATCTATACTTTGAAATTGGTTTTATATAATTTTCTTGTTCATACTCTTTTATTTCATCTTTTAATTTTTTTTCATTATCTTTAATTGCTTTTTCATTTTGTGATATTATTTTAAATTCTTCACTTTTTTTATCTAATTGTTTTTTCTTTAATGCTAGTGAATTTTTTTCTTTTTTTATTGTGTCTAGTTTTTCTTTTAATTCTGTATTTTTATAATTTTTTATCTTATCCGCTAAATCCTTAAGACTTCTATATTCATCTAATAACTCTTTATTATATACTTGTATTGTATTTCCATTTCTAAAACTACTTCCTTGAGATTTAGTTGGTTTTGCAACCTTATCAAAAGCTTTTGATAAAAAATCTTCATTTTTCATCTTAACTAATATACCTCTATCATCCATAGTAGAATTTAAAAAACAATAATCAGTGTAAGGTTCTTTGTGCATAGACTCAAATTTACCTTGAATACTTATATCCATTGGGTGATATTCTTTATAATTACAAGCACTATGTAAAGCTCCTATTATAGTAGATATTGGAGGCAGAGGATAAGTCATTTTGTTATCTAGTGTTTCTTCTTTTTTATAATTTGCACTATCTTGATGTAATACAATTCTTAGAGCCTTCATGTATTCACCTACCTTCTATATTTCAAAGTAAGCATTTACATCTTCTCTTAATTTATCAAAAAAGCTCATTACACTCATAGGATTTAATTTTTCTTCTATTTCACCTTCGTTTATAAAAGTTTGCCCTCTTAATAAACCTACATTATATCCTTTCGCTACTTTTTCTATTAAATCTTTAGATACCACTAATCTATCTTCTTCTACTTTTACTACATTTTCAAAATAATGTGTTTTTCTATCAGATAATCCTCCTACTACAAATACTGGCTCTGCATTATCTAAGTTTCCTTTTACTGTAAGGCTTAAATTTTCTATTGCATCTAATATAGAATTTACTCTATCTGCTTTTTCTTTATTATCAGCTTCTTTATAATTTGCTTCATTTTCAAAATTTTCATCTTTTCCTATCATTTCTAAATCTATTGTTATGCTGTATATTTTTAAAGACTTGTCATATTCATATTGATAAGGCATAAGACCAGCGTCTCCCGCTTTTTCTTGTAAGTTTATATTCTTAGCCTTAGCTAGATTAGTAGCTAAATATAGGTTATTATGAAATCTTGTTTCATTTACAAAACTCTCACAAGATATTGCATCTGTTAAGTAGAAAGAACTTTTTCTTATATTAGTTGTTCCTTTAGTGTTCATATATCCACCTTCAAGTGCTCTACAATTTGACGCATTTAACTCTTGACTTACTTGTTTTTGATTTACTTTTTTCTTACTATCTCCAATAATCTCAGTTTGTAAATCATCATACATTCCACTTTGAACCATTATTGCATTTTTTAAACTTTCTCTACTTCTTATAGTATATACTTTTCTGTTTCTAAATACTTTTTGTACACTTGCTATATTTCCTAATCCTTCAGAATAGTTTGAAGTCATATTTGCAACTACTGTTAATGTTAAAGCTTTCTTTTTCATAATCTTATCTCCCTATTTATTCATTAATTTTGTTTATTAGTATTTTCATTGATTTTATTACTTTTACCTAGTGCATTTATAAATGTATATGCAATGTCTTTATTTTTTTCAAAATCCATGAATAGTTCATCTGCAAAACTAAAGTAAACGTCTGAATAACCTGATAATTGTAATAAAATTTGGCAAACTCTATCATAATCTTTAAATATTATTGAGCTAGTAAGTTTTTGTCTGTAGCTTTCTAATTTATTTTCTGGAATCTTATTCCTTACTTCATTTGCACAAGCATGAATTATTTTTCTAATCTTATCATCCATTATTTTTTCACCTCTAATTAAATCATTTATATTTATTAATTGATAAACTGTATAGTAGTTTTTCTTTTCTTTTAATAATAAGTCTATAACGTCATCTAAAAGCGTATTATTTAATATACACTCCATTACTTTTTTATAAATATCAATATAATAGTTGTCATTTATCTTATAAGAAAAACATAATGAATTATAGTCAATCTTTCTCTCATTTATTTTTTTTAATATGTCTATACTTTGTTTTCTTATATATAATGTTTCAAAATAATCTTTATCCCTGTCCTTAACTATAACTTCTACATCATATTCTATAAAATCAGATGATTCTATAATACCTTTAAATAACGAGTATTTTATTCCTCTATACTTATTTTCTAGTTCTAAATTTTCAATGTCAGCTTTTATTTTTTCTTGAAAAACTTGTTTTGCACTAGTTAACCTATTTATTTCATAATTATCATTTATAAATAAAGATTCTCTATCATTTATAAATGCAAATGGTATAAAGTCAAACTCTTGTATGTCTTGTCCAACAAAGCTACTCATATTAAATCCAAACCCTGTTGATTTTCCTTTTTTAGGTGCATCAATATAATAACCTACTAATCTACAATACTTCTGATTTTCATTAAATAATTGGTTAGTATTACAGTAATTTTTATACATGTCTGACTTATTCCTAAAAGTTTCAAGAATTAGTTCTTCTCTATGTTTATTAACTAAAGACAATATTTCATCTCTATTAGTTCCATCAAATTTAATTTTCTTAAATATTTTTTTCATTATTGTATTTCCAGATAGTTTTTCATTTATTGACTTTATAATATATGTATTATCATTTTCATTATTATCTTGATTATAATGTTCTAAGTTAAGTTCTACATACTTATGATGAAGATTTTCACCATATTTTTTTTCTACAAATTTTAAATAGTTTTCTTTTGTTATTAATTCACTATTGTACAATATATACTCATCTTCTACTTTATAAGAAGTTTCTAATGTATCTATATATTCAAAATATTCTAAAAGACCTACTATAGCAGCAGAAAATCTCCAGTCAGAAGGCTCTAATTTAACATTAAAATCTGTATTATTTTCTAAAATAGTTTTCATTTAAATGCCTCCTTTTACAAATCCTGTGTTAATAAATCTAAATAACCAAACATTGTATTTCGACTTCCCATGCCTACATCATATAAATACTGAAGTAATAATGGATTTCCTTCTAATAAAAATGATCCTACTGTTGTATCTACATATGTATCGTAATGCTTTACTAAAACCTTTTTACAATTTATAGGCGAAAACTTAATACTATCTACTATATCTTTGCTAAACCCTGTTTGAGATATTTGATTTTTCAGAACTACTTTTAATTGTTCATTAAACTTTTCATCACTATATACATAATGATTATCTTTGTTTGTTTCTTTATTATGATCTCTGATACAAAGTCCATATGTTTTGAATATTACTTTTGAGCTTGTTATTTTTTGTTCTCTTTGTTGATGAATTTGTTTTAAGGTGATTGAATTTTGATTTGTTATTAAAAATTTTTTATTTTTCTGTTTCATGAATGCCTGTTGCAAAAGAAGTCCTGTTTTTTGTCTGTCATCACTTGTAAATAATACTTTTATACTATTATCTTCTAATATTATTTCATCTTTTGTAAATTTAGCTTTTGGTAACTTTAATGAAAAGCAAAAATCTTTTTGTATATTATCTTTAAAGTATTGAGAGTAATATCTACCATCTAAAATTTCAGTTAGTGACTTTTTTATATAGCTTAATATTATTCTTCTATAATCTTTTGGCAATGAACTTTTTTCTAATTCAAACGTTAAATAAAATCTCATATATACCTCCTTCTTGTATTTTATACTGTAATGGTAGCACACATATATTATATATATCTACATATTTTAAAATAATAATTCATGGATTTTATATATTATAGAAGTATTACTATTTGACTTTACTAAATTTATCTGATATGTTTTATTATATAAACCATATTGGAATGTAAATTGAATCATTATATTAAATATTTATAATAACTAAGTAGTCCATATTGGAAAAACTAGACTAAAATAATATAAAACTTTTAGTCTAGTTTCCATTTCAACTTCATTCTATTATTGTCTATAATCGTCTTTGATTCAATTATATATATTTTTTATTAATATTTATGATTATAGTTAATGATATTTCTAACTTGAGCTGTACTAATTCCAAACTTTCTAGAAACCTTTTTATAATCACCATCAAAACTCTCCCTAATCATCCTGTTTCTAGCCCCTTTAACAAGACTTGATTCATTAGGTATATATAAATTACTTCCTCCAGCAAACTTAACTAAACTCTTAAAAGCATCCATCCCTATAACCTCAACAACATCAACAACTCCATCTGGTAAATCATTTATAGTTAAATTATCTAACATAATATCCTCCTATATAATCTTATATTTTTTAAAACACATACTATATACATTCTCTAATAAGTACAAAGCCTCCTACTAAATTCTTCAAATAGTTTAATATTTATCTTAAATAAAACCATATTAAACTATTACTAAAATAATATAAGGAGGTATAAATATGAAATGGTTCTTAGACTTTGGACATGGAGGAAAAGACTCTGGCGCAGTTGGAGCTTATAATACAAAAGAAAGTAATATAGTTTTAAAAATAGGAATGATTATAAAAGAAAGCTTAGAAAAACATAATCAACAAGTAATAACGACACGACAAGATGATAAATACTACTCCCTAGATTATAGAAGTAAAAAGGCAAACGAAAACAAATGTGACTACTTTGTAAGTATACATATGAACGCTGCAACTAACAAATTAGCAAAGGGTTGTGAGGTATGGGTTTATGATGAAAAAAGTAAGGTGTATACATTATCTAAAAACATATGTACTAATCTTTCAAAGGCTATAAATACTTTAAACAGAGGTGTAAAAGTGTCAAAAAAGTTTTCAGTACTTAGAAAAACTAAAATGCCAGCATTACTAATAGAGATAGACTTTATATCTAACCCTAGTGTTGAATCAAATTTAGCTTCTGAAAAGTACATAAAAGATATATCATCAAGTATCTCCTCTACTCTGCTATCATTTGCTAACAATTTATAAAATATTTTCTTCAAAGATTTTAATATATAACAAACACAATAGTTTCTATACTTAATATCAAGAAGATATTAATCTTTTAAAATAATTGGAGGTGGCTATATGGTAGTTAATGAAATGCAAAACCCATCAAGTCTAAGAATAAAACTAGATTTAGGTATGGTAGATGGTAAAACAAAGGTTAAAAGTAAGACATTTTCATCAGTTAAACCTGATGCATCAGCACAAAATGTGTATGAGGTTGCAGAGGCTTTAATGGAGCTTCAAGAATACTCTACAATTGAAATAGCTAAGATAGATAACACTACTTTAGCTTAAAAGATTTACTTTTTCAAATTATTATATTTAAGGAGGAATGAATATGGAAATAAATAAAAGACTTGTTATGACTTTTAAAACTACTGATGATAAGAAGGTTTCTTTATCAGTTGATGACCCAAGAGAGGATATTACTGAGTCTGAGATAAAATCAGCTATGGATTTAGTAGTAGCTAAAAATATCTTTGCCCCTAATGGAGCTGATATAGCATCAATAGTTGAGGCTAAGGTTGTTGTTACTGATACTACACCTTATGATTTAGAATTATAAAAAGTTTACTTTACAAAAGCTATGTCTAAATTTTTGGCATAGCTTTTTTGTTAATTAAAAGTATTGAAAGGATGTGTCTTAAGATGAATTCAGAGTTACAAACTTTGATAGCTTCTGTAGGCTTTCCTATTGCTCTTAGTATGTATTTACTTGTGAGGATTGAGGGTAAGTTACAGACTTTATCTGATAGTATTAATGAATTATCTAAAAATATTATAAGGATAAAATAGATAAATAGGGGCTAATACCCCCTATTTATCTATTTTGTTCGTAATATATTAAATTTGAAAACTATTTATTCTCTAAATCATCAATCCTTTTTTCTAATTCAGAAATTTTATTATTCGTTGATTTACTTATTTTTGTAAATATTTTAATAGCAATAAATATTAAAATTACAGGTACTAACATTAATATAAGTGTATTAAATATTTGAAAGAAAAGTTCTGTTGAAATTGATACCATAACCTAAAGCCCCCCATTTTTATTCCCATATAAATTTATATCAATTATAACATCAATTAAAATTTTATGAAATAATACGTTGTATTAAAATTATCTAGATACTCATTATATAACAATTTTAACCTTAACTTAAACAAAATATCCTCGTCAATAAATTACATTTTTCACCATATTTATTGGTATTTCATAATAAATATATTATAATAATATTTTGTAATAAACTTATAATATAGGGGGAATTCTTATGAAATTTAATAAATTAAAATCAATATTTCTGTCATCAGCATTAGCAATATCTATATTTTTTACTGGATGTTCTAACGGTGACCAAAATACAATTACAAATCAAACACAAATTAAGGACTCAACATCTAGTAATAGTCAAGTAAGTGTTGAATCTAATAGTTCATATCAAGACTCTAGTTCTAGTAAAGAAGTTCCTAAAGGCTCTGTTAAAGCAACTGTTGAAAGAGTTGTAGATGGAGATACAATGAAACTTAAATTAGATAAAACTAAAGAAGTTGTAACTTTAAGATTTTTATTAGTAGACACTCCAGAGTCAGTTAAAAAAGGTGTTGATCCTCAACCATACTCAATAGAAGCATCAAACTTTGCAAAAAATACTTTAAAAGCTGGAGATACAGTTTATATTGAATATGATGAGGGTGATAAAACTGATAAATATGATAGACATTTAGGTTATTTATGGTACTACTCTAATGATAATTCTAACTGGCAAATGTTTAATGAAACATTAATATCTCAAGGGTATGCTAGAGTTGGATATATCTATTCTCAAAAAAGACATTTAGATGAGTTTTATAAGGCTCAGGACTATGCAAAGTCAAATAAATTAAATATATGGTCTGTTGATGGATATGTAACTGATAGAGGATATGATGTAGATGCTTATAATTCTAATAAGAATACTTCTTCTAATAGCTCTAGTTCATCAAGTAATATAGTTTATGCTAATGGTGGTTCTTCTAGTTCAAACAAGTACCATTCTACTAAAGATGCACATAATATGAAAGGTGCTGTTAAGATGACTGAAAAGGAAGCTAAGTCTAAAGGTTATGTGCCTTGTGGACTATGTTATTAGATTTATTTTAAATTTTAATGTATCACATATATATTCAACTTAATATTATATACAAATCAAAATATTAAGTTGGTGATAGTATGAGGTTTAGTTCCGATAAACTAGAAACAAATTTTATAGAGCCTATAAATTTATATGGTCCTATTAAAGATAGAAAATATACTCTTACACATTCTGATACTACTGGTATGATGTTTTTAACAATAGCTAATGAATATGATTATAATGCTATAAATTATGATTTAAGAGATGAAATTTTGGGTGCATGGAAAGAATCTGATACTTCTTATATTTTATTTTTCTATGCTTATGTTGGCAACTTAAGTTATGCTGATGCTTTATATAGATATAATATATTTAAATCCCATATAGATTCAGCGTTACAAGCTATAATTTATGGTGATAGGATGTTGTTAAGTAAATATCCTGAACTTTTAAACACTCCTATTTATATAAAGTTTGATTCGTCTATTCCTGTTTTTAATAATTACGAGTTTTATGGATTTGTAATGGATTATATAGTATAAAAAATACGTGTATCTTAGCTATTTCAAAATTATGCTAATAGGATACACGTATTTTTATATTAATTATTCACAATAATTATCTATTAATCTATATATTTTATTTCTTACTATTTCGCTATTCTACTTAATGTAACAACAGCCTCAGCTCTTGTTAAATTTTTCTTAGGTCCAAATGTTTTATCTGGGTATCCTGACATATATCCTTGTTCTAATACTCCTTCTACTGAAGCTTGTGCCCAGTCAGATACTTCACTAGAATCTTTATATGTGTTTAATTTATCTAAATCTTTATCAGATATTTGTTTGTAATTTGATATCATTACACTAGCTTGTTCTCTTGTTATAGGAGCTTCTGGTTTAAATGTTCCATCTGGGAATCCATTTACTATTCCATTAGTTACTGCTATATCTATCTCTTCTTTTGCCCAGTGTGAACTTGTGTCGCTAAATACTTTTCCACTTTTATTTGTTAAACCAAAGTATTTATTTAATATTTTTACAAACTCAGCTCTAGTTATTAAATTATCAGGTCTAAATGTTCCATCATTATACCCATTTATATATTTTGAATTTACAAAAGATTTTATAGTTGATTCTGCCCAATGTTTTGATATATCTGTAAATTGAATAGCTGGATTAGTATCTCCTCCTGGACTAGTAACACTTCCATCTGGATTTTTAATAGTTCCATCTGTACCTACAGTACTTCCATTTTCTGGTGTTATAACCTTTCCATTTGGTAATACTACATTACTTCCATCTGGCACCTTAACATTTCCATTTGCATCTATTATTGGTTTATCACCTTTATCATTTGGTGTAACAACATATCCTCTTGGAGTTATTATTGACTGATTATCTCCACTATCTGTAACCTTAGTTCCATCTGGAAATTCTACATGTCCTCCAATTGGTAATGTTATATTTCCAAACTCATCAACAGTTGGAATTTCAGGATATACATCAGGATCTATAAATGGCTTAACAAGTACATCATCAGCTGTTCCTACTTTTCCATCTGGTCCTGGAGCTACAACTGTTCCATTTGCTTTAATGCTTACTCCACTTAATGTAGTAATATCTCCATTACTACTTACAACACTATCCTTTGGTGGTGTTGTGTCAACCCCAGATGATAATACTACCATACTTCCTTCTGGCACATTAACACTTCCATCTGCATTTACTGTTGGTGCACCACCTTTATCATTTGGTGTAACAACACTTCCTCCTGGAGTTATTATTGAATGCTCATTTACATGATCTGTAACTATAGTTCCATTTGCAAATATTACCCTTCCTCCAGTTGGTAATGTTACGTTTCCAAATTGATCAATCTGTGGAGCTTGTCCATTTAATCCTGGCTTAACAAGTACATCGTCAGCTGTTCCTAGTTGACCATCCTCTCCTGCAACTCTAACTGTTCCATCTTGTTCAGTAACTACTTGATTTTTTGATTTAGCGTTCATTTCTTGAACTAATAAGTTTTCTTCTCTAACATCTGCAAAAGATGTTGTTGTTAATCCTAGGCTGCTTATTGTTATTGCGCCCGTTAATACTAAAAGACTTGCCTTTTTTATCATTTCACCTTTTTCTTCCTTTTTTTCTACAATATTCGACTTTTTTCTTAAATTTTAACAGTAAATAGGGAATTTTTCAATACTAAATAATTTTTTATTATTTAATCTGTTGTGCTAGTTATTTTACTAAACATATTGAAATTACTATATAAAGTTTTTTA
>ERZ773239.183-NODE-183-length-74450-cov-10.946556_pt1 | contig 74450 bp, 51 predicted proteins | sample MGYA00580521_ERZ773239 | MGnify/ENA primary metagenome ERZ773239 (study PRJEB29015, sample SAMEA2737801) | human gut metagenome | biome: human gut; feature: human-associated habitat; material: faeces | place: China | collected 2012 ... | reverse complement strand
GAAAAGAGAACTCACTTGAAGAAACTGTTGAAGCTGCACTAAAACAGATAGAAGAAAAGAATTATGATGCAGAACTGATAAACCGTGGAGTAAAAGAGGAAAACATACATCATTACGGATTTGCGTTTAAAAGTAAAGAGGTGTTGATAGACGGCAATTAAGGATGAGAAGCATTGCCAAAATCTGTTGCAGTTTGTTTTCAGATATAAAAGATTTGGATAAAAAATCCTTGACAAATCATTTTGCAAGGGTATATACTTTTAACCAGTTAAATAAATTGAAACTGTTGAAGTGGAGATAAAAATAAAAGAGGCGCTTACAGAGAGCAGGGGATGCTGAGAACCCGCAGAAAGCTGTTTATTAAATGGACCACTGAGGGCATAGTCAAAGGAATTTCATTCCGAGTATTCTATGACGTGCAGGCATGCGTTAGTTGCCGGGAATATGTTAGTATTTCGCTAAGAGTGTGGGCAGACCATAAAACAAGGTGGCACCGCGGTATATTATTATTGTATAACCGTCCTTGAACATTATTATATAAGTATGATAATGTTCAAGGACTTTTTGTTTACCTTGAATGAACCTAAACTCTTATAAAAAACTACTGTATGTTTACATACAAAGTATTTTTTATAAGAGTTTAGGTGAGTGAAACCACAGCGAGAAAACTATGTTTTCGAGCTGAGGTCATTCAAGGTAAACAAAATGTACAGTGAGAGAAAGTGAAACCACAGCGAGAAAACTTCAGTTTTCGAGCTGGTTCATTCAAGGTAAACAAAAGTTTATTATATCCTGCCATTTTACAATTAACACAACATATAATCAGTTTCGCAATTACCTGATTCATTTAGAAAGCTATTAAGGAGGCAAAGCATGATAACATTTGAAGAAGCAAAAGAATTATCGAAAGGGTACAAAGTTGTACCTATAAGCATGGAAATTATGTCAGACATAAGAACACCGATGCAGGTGCTTCGTATCCTGAAAGGCGTAAGTTCACACTGCTATATGTTAGAGAGTGTGGAAAATCAGGAAAAATGGGGAAGATATACATTCCTCGGATACGATCCGAAGTTAGAGATTACCTGCACTAACGGAGTGATGACGGTTAAGAATGGAAAGACCGAAGTAAGTGAAGTTAAACATCCGGGTGAGAAGATAAAAGAAATATTAAAGGAATACACAAGTCCTAAGATAAAAGAACTTCCTACATTTACAGGCGGTCTGGTGGGTTACTTCTCATATGATTATATAAAATACAGTGAGCCTAAATTAAATCTTGATGCGAATGACGAGGAGGGCTTCAAAGATGTTGACCTGATGCTTTTTGACAAGGTTATCGCATTTGACAATTTCAGCCAGAAGATAATCGTTATCGCAAATGCAAGGACTGAAAATTTAAGAGAAGATTATGACAGATGTGTTGATGAGATAAATAAGATAATAGAGCTTATAAGAACGGGAGAGATGGTCGAGGTTAATCCGGGAAAGATTACATCAGAGTTCAGACCTCTCTTTACCGAAAAAGAGTATTGTGAGATGGTTGAAAAAGCAAAGCATTATATATATGAAGGAGATATTTTCCAGGTTGTGCTTTCAAACAGGCTTGAGGCTGATTATGAGGGAAGTCTGCTTAATGCTTACAGAGTGCTCAGAACGATAAATCCATCACCTTATATGTTCTACTTTAGCAGTGATGATATAGAGGTGGCGGGTGCTTCACCGGAAACGCTTGTAAAACTTGAGGACGGTGTACTCCATACATTTCCACTTGCAGGCACAAAGCCTAGGGGAAAGAATAAAGAGGAGGATGATGAACTTGAAAAAATCCTTCTTACCGATGAGAAAGAGAGAGCCGAACATAATATGCTTGTTGACCTCGGAAGAAACGATATAGGAAAGATAAGCAAATTCGGTACGGTTGAAGTAGAAAATTATATGGATATTTTGAGATATTCCCATGTAATGCACATCGGTTCAACGGTTAAAGGTGAGATAAGGGATGATAAAACAAGTCTTGATGCCGTAGATGCGGTACTTCCGGCAGGAACACTTTCGGGAGCACCAAAAATCCGTGCGATGGAGATAATAAATGAACTTGAAAATAACAAGCGTGGAATTTACGGTGGTGCGATAGGTTACATTGACTTTACGGGAAATCTTGATACCTGTATTGCGATAAGAACGGCATTTAAGAAAAACGGAAAAGTATTTGTTCGTTCAGGTGCAGGAATTGTTGCAGACAGCGTGCCTGAGAGTGAGTACAACGAATGTATCAATAAAGCAAAAGCAGTTATGAACGCGGTTTCGATGGGACAGGAAAGCATATAAAAGGAGGCTTATATGATATTACTTATAGATAATTATGACAGTTTCTCCTACAATCTGTTTCAGTTTGTGGGAACGATAAATCCTGATATTAAGGTGATAAGAAATGATGGGCTGACGGTAAGCGAGATTGAAAAACTTGCACCGAGTCATATTCTTATATCACCCGGTCCCGGAAAGCCGGCTGATGCGGGAGTATGCGAGAATGTTATACAATATTTTAAAGGAAAGATACCTATTCTTGGTGTTTGTCTCGGTCATCAGGCAATATGTGAGACATTTGGCGCAGAAGTTACATACGCACCTAAACTTATGCACGGTAAGCAGTCAGAGGTTAAACTTGATGAGAAATGTAAGATTTTTAGGGAGATAGGTGACAGGGCAAAGGTGGCGAGATACCATTCGCTTATCGCAAAAAAAGATACAATACCTGATGAGCTTATTGTAACGGCGGTCACAGATGACGGTGAGGTAATGGCGGTAAAGCACAGGGATTATGAAATATATGGTGTTCAGTTCCATCCAGAATCAATAATGACACCTGACGGCATGAAAATGTTAGAGAATTTCTTTGAGTAACGATTTAGTTACATATAGTATTAGATATAGGCAGGATGATTATAAAGGCAACATTATGATATGACAAAACTCATTTTGTAGATGTTGTATGGAAATATTAAGATATTAATATAAAAATGGAGGGTTTGAACATGATAAAAGAAGCAATAAATACACTTGTAAACGGCAAAGACCTTACTGACGAGGTTATGACACAGGTAATGGAAGAGATTATGACGGGGGAAGCAACTGACGCACAGAAAGCATCATTTCTTACTGCTCTTTCGATAAAAGGTGAAACTATCGACGAGATAACAGCGGCAGCAAAGGTAATGTCATCAAAATGTACACCTTTTAACAATGAGGGTGATGCTCTTGAGATTGTAGGAACGGGCGGAGATAAGGCAAATTCATTTAATATATCTACACTTTCTGCAATCGTAGCAGCAGCAGCAGGAGTTCATGTTGCAAAACATGGAAACAGGGCAGCATCCAGCAAATGCGGAACTGCTGATTGTCTTGAGGCACTTGGAGTTAAGATTGATATTGAGCCGGAGCACAGCGAAAAACTTTTGAAAGAGGATGGAATATGCTTCTTATTTGCACAGAAATATCATCCTGCAATGCGTTTTGTAGGTGCAGTCAGAAAAGAGATGGGAATACGCACAATGTTTAATGTACTCGGTCCACTCTCAAATCCGGCAAGGGCAAATATGCAGCTTATGGGTGTATATGATGAAAAACTTGTGGAGCCGCTTGCTCATGTACTTAAAAATCTCGGACTTAAAAAACTTATGGTAGTTTATGGAATGGATTGTCTTGATGAGATTTCACTTTCAGCACCGACAAAAGTTTGTGAGTACAGAGACGGTGAGTTTAAGAGTTATGAGATAACACCGGAGCAGTTTGGATTTACACGCTGCAAGAAAGAGGACCTTGTCGGTGGAGAACCTGCTGCAAATGCACAGATAGCAAGAGAAATTCTTGACGGAGTTGAGGGACCAAAGATGGATGCGGTATTACTTAATGCCGGAGCGGCTATCTATATCGCAACAGACGGAATTACAATAGAGCAGGGAATTGAAAAAGCAAAAGAAATGATAACAAGCGGAAAAGCTAAGGCAAAACTTGAACAGTTTATAGAGGACAGCAACAAATAGAAATGGAGAAAACATTGAACATATTAGAAGAAATTGCGGCAAAGACAAGGGAGCGTGTAGCCGGGGCGAAAAATAAAGTTTCTCTTGAAGAAATGAAACAACAAGCCGAAAGTCTTAACACTGAAACTGGTTTTCCGTTTGAAAATGCGATTAAAGAGGGAAGTCTTTCATTTATATGTGAAGTGAAAAAGGCTTCACCGTCTAAAGGACTTATAGCCGGGGATTTTCCTTATGTCGAGATAGCAAAGGAATATGAAAAAGGCGGTGCGAGTGCCATATCAGTACTGACTGAGCCGTATTGGTTTATGGGCAGCAACGAATATTTAAAAGAGATAAGGGCTGCGGTAGATATTCCTATAATAAGAAAGGATTTTACCGTTGACGAGTATATGATATATGAAGCAAAGGTTATCGGAGCTGATGCGGTTCTTCTCATATGTGCGATACTTGATGATGATAGTCTTAAAAAATATATGCAGACAGCAGATAAACTTGGTCTCAGTGCCCTTGTTGAAACGCATGACGAAGAAGAAGTTAATAGAGCGGTCAAAGCGGGAGCAAGACTTATCGGTGTAAACAACAGGGATTTAAGAAATTTTACTGTTGATATAAATAATAGTCTCAGACTTAGAAATCTCGTGCCGGATAATATTACTTTTGTTTCAGAGAGTGGGATAAAAGGTGAGAAAGAGATAAGAGAGCTTGCACAGGGAAAAGTTGACGGTGTGCTTATCGGTGAGACTATGATGCGTGCCGGAGAGAGCCGCATTGAGACTTTAAAATCACTTATAAAAGCAGGACAGATTTGATAAATGCTGAAAGAAAATTTGAAGTGTTTGCAAAATGTGTATAGATGTGGCAATTCGTAACATTATTTTATGATTGCGGTTATGATGAGAATATAACTTAATGATGTAGTCAGATTATGGAGGATAAACAGAATGAGTAAGGGAAGATTTGGTGTTCATGGAGGGCAGTACATACCTGAAACACTTATGAACGAGATACAGAAACTTGAAGAAGCATATGAATTTTACAAGAAAGATGAGCAGTTTAATAAAGAACTCGACACACTTCTCAAAGAATATGCGGGCAGACCTTCACTTCTTTACTATGCAGAGAAGATGACAAGGGATTTAGGCGGAGCAAAGATTTATTTTAAGAGAGAGGATTTAAACCATACAGGTTCTCACAAGATAAATAATGTACTCGGTCAGGCACTTCTAGCAAAGAAGATGGGAAAGACAAGGATTATCGCAGAGACAGGAGCAGGCCAGCATGGTGTTGCAACAGCTACAGCAGCAGCACTTCTCGACCTTGAATGTGAGATATACATGGGTAAGGAAGATACTATTCGTCAGGCTCTCAATGTATATCGTATGGAGCTTCTCGGTGCTAAGGTACACCCTGTTGAGACTGGCACTATGACACTTAAAGATGCAGTAAACGAGTGTATGAGAGAGTGGACTAACAGAGTTGACGATACGCTCTATGTACTCGGTTCGGTTATGGGACCACATCCGTTCCCTACAATAGTAAGGGATTTCCAAAGTGTCATAAGCCGTGAAGCGAGAGCACAGATACTTGAAAAAGAGGGCAGACTTCCTGATGTGGTAATGGCTTGTGTCGGCGGCGGAAGCAATTCTATGGGAATGTTCTATGAATTTATCAATGATAAAGATGTAAAACTTATCGGATGCGAAGCAGCAGGACTTGGAGTTGACACTGACAAGACAGCCGCAACAATGGCAACCGGTACAGAGGGAATCTTCCACGGTATGAAATCTTATTTCTGTCAGGATGAATATGGTCAGATAGCACCTGTATATTCAATCTCAGCCGGACTTGATTATCCGGGAGTAGGACCTGAGCACGCATATCTTAAAGATATAGGCAGGGCAGAATATGTTCCGGTGACAGATGAGGAAGCGGTAAACGCATTTGAATATATTGCAAAAGAAGAGGGAATAATCGCAGCTATCGAGAGCTCACACGCAGTAGCCCATGTTATGAAGATAGCACCGAAGATGGATAAAGACCAGATAATCATCTGTTGTCTTTCAGGACGAGGAGACAAGGATGTGGCAGCAATAGCAAGATACAGGGGGATTGATTTACATGAATAGAATAAGTAAGGCATTTGAAGATAAAAAAGCATTTATACCATTTATAACGGCGGGAGATCCAAATCTTGAAAAGACTGAGGAGTTTATCCTTGAGATGGAAAAGGCAGGAGCTGCACTTGTTGAGATAGGAATTCCGTTTTCAGACCCGATAGCAGAAGGACCGGTTATACAGGAAGCTAATATAAGGTCACTTTCAGGTGGCTGCACTACAGACAAGATTTTTGATATGGTAAGCTCACTTCGTAAAAAAACGGATATACCTCTTGTATTTATGGGGTACGCAAACTCACTTTACAAGTACGGTTATGAGAGATTTTGTGCAAAATGTCAGGAGATAGGAATAGACGGACTTATAATACCTGATATTCCATACGATGAAAAAGATGAACTTGCACCGATAGCGGAAAAATACGGAATGTATCTTATATCAATGATAGCACCTACCTCAGAAAAGCGTATCAGGATGATAGCAAAAGAAGCAAAGGGCTTTATATATGTCGTATCCTCACTTGGCGTAACAGGTGTCAGAAGTGAGATAAAGACGGATATTGAAAGCATTGTAAAATCAATAAAAGAGGTGACTGACACACCGGCAGCAGTCGGCTTTGGAATAAACACACCTGAACAGGTAAATAAATATACAAAGATAGCAGACGGAGCGATAGTCGGAAGTGCCATCATAAAGATAGTTGCAAAATACGGCGGAGATGCAGGAAAGTATATCTATGATTATGTAAAAGAGATGACTGGCGGACTTGCTGAAAAATAATGAGCGGCGATATGCTGACTTGAAAAAACGGAGCAGAGATATAACTGCTCTGTTTTTTTGCTGCATAGGAAAATACTCGTAATATAGTGTGGATGCCAACGAGAATTGCGAAGCAATTTCTGTTAGCAAAACACTGGATTTGCCTTCTTTGCCATTATCATAAAAAGTAACAGTTCAGCCCCTCATTTATTACATTCGTAAACCTGCCAGCAAGCTGTCAGTCGCTGCTATGCAGCTTGTGTTTACTTCATTTCATAAATGAAAGGCTATTCCGCCCCAAAAAACAAGTCAATAATACATTGAGCAAGCTCATGTATTATTGACTTATCTTTTTTGGGGCTGAACTGTTACAAAAACGATACAAAGAATTGCGATATAGAAGAGATTGTGATATTATAAAGATGGTTTTTGTTAAAAAAATGGAGAATACATACATTTAGAGGTATGGAGTTTACGGAAGTAAATGAGGCACAGGATTATGAAAAAAAATAAGATGATAAATTTAAAAAAAATATGTTATCTGCTGTTGATTATATCTGTATTAAGTGGGATTTTCACGGTAGTATGCTTTGGCAGAGAACTTAGAGGAAATAATGTAAGCAATATAAAAAAGGTTGTAAATAGCAATGCATGTATTGGAAAAGCTTATTTTGAAGAGATATTTAGTGAAAGAATTTCCAATATGGAGCTACTTGCTAAGAGGATTTCCGAACAGGATCTTAGTAACAGAGGAGAACTTGCAGCCGTATTTGAAGAGCTTAATGGTTATTTTGATGATATATCCATACTTGATATAAACGGTATAAGATTATACGGAAACTGCCTTTATAAGTCCGTGAGCAACAGCGAGGGATTTGAAAAAGCACTTGATAAAAAAGCAAATGTGGCTGATGAGATAACGATAAATTATGAGGGAAATGATGAGATAAACATATTTGCACCGGTTATATATAAAAATAAAGTCAGGGCAGTAATCGTAGGCTCAATGCTTCTTCGTGATTTGAAGAATAAACTTATTGCTTCAGGAATAACAAAATATGGCAGTGTAATCATTGTATCCGACAGTGGGGATGTGCTTGCAGATACGAATGTCAGCTCAAAACTTGAAATATCGGCAGATACAAATATTTTTACATATCTAAATGAATGTAAGGTATATGGAGGAATTGACAACAGTGGAGTGAGAACAAGCATAAGGAACGCAAGAGAGACAGATTTTTTATTCAGGCATAACAAATACAACTATATAGTGACCACGGCTCCAACACGTATAAATAATTGGTCGTTTATGTTTGTATCAAAAGGCAGCAGAAATAATTTGTCGGAGTTTTTTATCACAAGCAAAAGCATGAACTTTATCAAGATACTTTTAGTTAATCTGATATGCATTATGACGCTGCTTATATTTGCGGTAAAAAGCAGGGAAAAGTTATTGGATATTGAGAAGATTTACGATGCAGTCAGTAAAATTGACAAGACTATAATATTCCAATATTATTTTAATCCTAAAAAATTTGAACTAAAAGATAAATTTGGGATAATCATTGATAAAGGAACAAAACCGCTGATGGGTGAAGCTATATATGATGTTTATGATTATATTCATCCTGACGATTTATCTATAAGGAGCAGATTAAGAAAATTTTTTGAGAGTAAAGAGGATTTCTTTACATCTGAAGTCAGAGTGCTCAACAGGAACGGCGAATATGACTGGTACAGGGTGTCAGGCTTTGTGGAGAGAGAGGATAATGGTTCCCCAAAATGTTTCATAGGTAAACTTATGGATGCTTCAAAGCAGATCACAATGGAGAAAAATCTTGTTCAGAGAGCAGAAAATGATATGCTTACAGGTGTTTTAAACAAAAAGACGATAGAAGAAAAGATGGGATTGCTTCTCAATGAAAATAAATCAGACAGGTACTATATATTTTATATGGTAGACCTTGATAATTTCAAAAATGTCAATGACACTTTAGGACACATATATGGTGACAAAGCAATAGCTGACACAGGGGCAGAGCTTAGCAAAATCTTCAAGAATGATGCCTTAGTAGGAAGGCTTGGAGGTGATGAGTTTGCCGTCTGTTCAGTGTACGATGCCTTTGACGATGAGAGCCTTAAGGAGTATATCATAAAAAAGGCTGAACAGGTTAAAAAGGCAAATCAGCGAAGTTATACGGATGGGGTAAATGTTGTCAATATAACGAGCAGTATAGGGGTTTCGGTTGCACCAAAGGATGGAAATGATTTTGAAACGATATATAAAAAGGCAGATTCAGCACTATATCATTCAAAAAATACGGGTAAAGACCGTTATACATTATACAATGGAGAGTTGTGGAAAAAATGATAAATTATATCTATGCGTATGAAATCGTAGCTTTATTTTTGATAGGACTGGTAACCTTTTTTTATCATTATAAAAACTGGCTGCCGTTATACAGGAACAGGTTCTTTTCAGATCTGTTGCATATATTACTTGGAGTAGTCACCATAGAGTTGGTAAAGAGACTTGGAGAAAGTGGACTTATAAGGCTTTCAAACAGTGTCAGCGTCATACTTACGGCATTTTCTTTTGCAGGGGTTATAGTGGCATCAGTATTATTCTGGCTGTATTATCTTGCACAGACATTATCTCTTACATTTTTAAAAAGAAAAGTGGCAGTCATAATGTTTATACCTGCAGTTATTACGATGGTGGCGGTATTTGCTTCGATTTATAATAAAAAAATCTTTTATGTCAGAAACGGAATCATATATTATAAAGAAAATTCATTGAGATTGTTTTCAGTTGTTATAATATTTTATGTTCTTTCAGGTATTTATGCACTTACTAAAACAAGAAAAAAGCTTGGAATAAAACAGTATATCTTTATGCAGACATGGAATATCGTAATAATATGTTTCTTAGAATTATATTATCTTCCGAAAAAGAAGCTTATGCTCATATATTATTGTGTTGCGGCAGTAATCATAATATATTACCTTATCAGACACAATGTAGATATGTATATTGTGAGTGCAAGCGGCTGTTTCTCGATGGCAGGATTTAAGAAGGTTATAGAGGAAAAAATAAAATATAATAAAAGTTTTTATTGTATTTCAGTGTGTGCAAGCAGTATGCAGAATATGTCAAATTACTGTCTTGAGGATGAGATAAACCAGGTTCATGCTATTCTGGGTGAACTACTCAGAAAATTTGGTGGACGGCACAATGTTTATCATATACACAGTTATGAATATGTAATAGTAGTAAAAAACAAAAAAGATGTCAAAAGAATTTATGATGAACTCAAGTATGAACTTCCCGGGACAATAAGGATAAATGATAAAAATATAAGTATGTATTATAAATTTTACATTGTGGGGAATGTTGATTCACAATATTCGTTATCTGATTTTTTGCGAATTATCCTCAGTATGAAAAAAATTGCAACAGAGGATTCATTAGACAGGGAAGTTGTCTTATATGATAGTGAGGTAAAGGAAAGGATAGAAAGAGAGCTTGAGAATATAAGACTTATAAGGTCAATGCTTGAGAATGATGAATGTAAGCTTGAATGTATGCCGGTATATGATGTCAGCAAAAAAGAGGTAAACGGACTTGAGATAAATCCGGTCATTAAGACAGGTGACAGAAGAATTTCTATAGAGGAAGTCTGGGAGATGTCAAGAGAAATAGGCTGCAGCAGAGATGTAAATATAATGTTCTTAAAAAATATATTAAAGTTTACCAAAAGGGAAAAACTTTTTGAAAAGGGAATCAGTCATATCAGGGTAAATGTAGCCGGATTTCATATAGTATCAGAAGCAATATGTGAAGAATTTATGAGTTATATAAGAGAATATGGCATAAATCCTGAAAATATAATTTTGGAAGTATATATTGGTGTGGAACTGCCTGAGGATGTTCTTGCAAAAAGCATAGCATATTTCAGAAAATACGGAGTTTCTGTTATATGGGATCACTTTGGAATAAAAGCATGCAATCTTAAAAATCTTATGGATATGCCTTTTTCGGGTGTAAAGATAAGTCATCAGCTGGTAGCCAGATACTGCAGTGAAAAGAGTATGCAGCTTATATATCTTATACGTATGTTTAGAAAAAAGGGGTGGATAGTATGTCTGGATGGAGTTGGTTGTCAGGAGGATTTTAAATTGGTTACAAAGATGAATGTCGATTATGTTCAGGGAGAGAAAATGATAGAATTTATCCCGGAAGACAGTATAGAAAAATTCCTCTCAGAGTTAGCGGAAGGAGGAATTTTAAATGATATATAATATACATTTTGAACTGGCGACGGCTGTAATGCTGTTTATACTGGTTTTGGTATATTTTATCAGGGAAAGCCTGCCGATAAGAAGAAACAGACAGTTTTTGAAAACTCTTTTCTTTCTTATTGTTGATACGATTTTAAGTGCATTACAGTGTTATGCCGGTGGCTTTGTTGGGAAAATACCGGATATTTATATATGTGTGCTTAATATATTTGTTTATCTGACAGGTATCATATTTATTGTATGCTATAACAGTTATGTATTGTCAATTTTTCATTATAAAAAAGTGATAAATTTTTATTCCGTTATAAATTATGGTATTTTCTTTGCAGCAGCTATTTTAATCGTTACAAGTCCACTGACAGGGTGGTATTTTTATATAGGAAGTGATGGGATAATTCATTCTGGAATGGCGAGAAACATAATGAATGTGCTGTATATTATGACAATGTTTATGACGATAGCTGTTGCAAAAATGTCAGGAAAAAAGAAAGATAAGAAATTATACAGAATGATACTTGTAACTGATATTATCATAACAATGGCAGCGATTGCTGATAACATTAATAAAAATAGTGTTGGAATTACAATGATTGTTGCAAATATGTGTACATTTTTGTTATATTTTTCAATGAAAAGTCCTGATTATTATCTTGACATAAGAACAGGAAGATTTAATCTTAATGGTTTTATGGAAGTGCTCAGGGAAAAAATTGATTACAATGAAAGTGTGTCATGTTTTCTTATAAGAGTTCAGAATTATCATGCAATATGCAGGATATACGATGAGGAAAGCTTACAGGAAGTCCAGAGACAGATTGCTGAAATATTATATTATAAGGCTGATGATAAAAACATATATCATATAGGTGCAGCAACATTTGCGGTATTTGTTGACAGCACGGAGATGGCGAAGAAACTGTATGAGAAAGTGGTTAAGGTAATGCCGCATCAGTGGAATGTCAAGAGAGAGGCGTTATCACATGAGTACAGTTATTATTATGTGACATATCCGGATGATTCAGATGATGCCGAAGATATAATTCAGCGTATCCACTATGCGAGGTCAGATCATAAAGGGCACCACAAGCCAAATGAACTTATACATCTTAGAAAGGAAGCTCTTGAGGAAGCGAGGAGATTTAAGGAAGTTGCCCACAGGATTGAGGAGGCTATTCTAGACAATTCCCTTGAGTTAAATTTTCAGCCGATATATTCTTTTGAAAAAAACAGGATTACATCTCTTGAAGTTTTGTCGAGATTAAAAGATGGAAAACATAATTATATAAACCCTGAGTATTTTATTCATGTGGCAGAGATAAATCATACAATAATACAGTTAAGCAGGCAGATGTTTGAAAAGACCTGTCGTTTTGCTGTTGACAACAATATATTTGACAGGGGAATAAATGATATGAACATCAATATTTCGCCTATTCAATGTCAGGATAAGCATCTTGTTCAGGATTTAAAAAAGATTGCCGCAAAATATGGTATTCCATTTGAAAGATTTCATTTTGAAATAACGGAGAGCAGGCTCACCGACGAAAAAGCGGTAAGAGAAACTCTTACTAAGTTAAAGGAAAACGGAGCCAAGATAGCACTTGATGATTTTGGAACCGGTTATTCAAATATTGCGAGCATAATGCTTATGCCTATTGATTTTGTTAAAATTGATAAGAGTCTTTTGTGGTCATACGCAAGTGGTGATAATGAATTTTTGAATGAACTTATGCCAATGATAAGAGGAGAGGGAAAAAAGATAATTGCAGAAGGTATAGAAACGGAGGAGCACATTGAGATACTTAGAAGAATGGGTGGAGATTTTCTTCAGGGATATTATTATTCAAAACCATTAAATGAAGAAAACTTTATCAGATTTTTAGATGCCCGTAACAATGGTGCAGAAGCATGATTAAAAATAAATTTAGGAGGCTTTAGATGGCTAAGAGTATTAAGAGTTTAAATGAAGTAAAAATACCTGAAACTTATGAGTTGGTAAATGGAGAGTATGTAAAAGAAGTTGATAGCTTTATGCTCACACTTAAGCATAAATTGAGTGGTGCGAGAGTTCTTATATTTAGTAATGAAGATGATAATAAAGTATTTGATATTGCATTCCGCACACCACCTAAGGATGCGACCGGAGTGCCGCATATCATAGAGCATACGGTGTTATGTGGTTCGGAAAAATATCCTGCAAAAGATCCGTTTGTGGAACTTGTAAAAGGTTCATTAAACACATATCTTAATGCGACGACATATCCTGACAAGACTATGTATCCGGTTGCAAGCTACAATGATAAAGATTTTGCAAACCTTATGAGTGTTTACATGGATGCCGTTTTCTATCCAAATATATATAAGCATGAGGAAATCTTTAAGCAGGAGGGCTGGCACTATGAGCTTGAGAGCAAGGATGCACCGCTTACCTACAACGGTGTTGTTTACAATGAAATGAAAGGTGCTTATTCTTCAGAGGAGAGTGTTTTAGAGAGATTTACGATGAACAGCCTTTTCCCTGATAATACTTATGCACATGAGTCTGGCGGAGACCCTAAAAACATTCCTGACCTTACTTATGAGGATTATCTTGAATTCCATAGAAAATATTATCATCCGGTAAACAGTTATATTTGTATTTATGGAGATGTTGATATAGAGGAAAGATTAAGCTGGATGGATGAAAATTATCTTAAGAATTTTCCGGCAATAGAGATTGATTCACATATTGAGCCACAGAAACCTTTTGATGAGATGAAAGTTCTCTCAACAGAATATGCGGTCGCAACAGATGCAGACTGCTCAGAAAAGACATATTATTCATTCTGTACGGCAATGGATGTGACGCTCGACCAGGAAAAGTGCAGGGCATTTGAACTTATCTCATATGTACTTCTTGAAATGCCGGGTGCTCCGCTTAAACAGGCAATTCTAGATGCAGGTATCGGAACAGATATAGATGCTGATTTCTGCGATATTTTAAGACAGAGTATGTTTAGTATTACTACAAAAAATGCAAAGCCGGGACTCAGGGACAAATTTTATGAGGTAATAGTGTCAACACTTAAAGAAATCGTCAAAGAGGGAATTGATAGAAAAGATCTTGAAGCTGCGATAAACAGTACGGAATTTAGGGAGAGAGAGGCTGACTTTGGGGGATTTCCAAAGGGACTTCTCTATGTATTAAAGACATTTAAGACATGGCTTTATGATGATACGCTTCCATATGACGGACTTATATATGAAGATATATATAAAAATCTCAGAGAAAAACTTGGAACAGATTATTATGAGAAACTTATCGAGGAATATATATTAGGCAATCCTCATGCAGTTCTTGTAGAGATGAATCCAAAGCCGGGACTTGCACTAGAAAACGAGAAAGCAATTGCGAAAAAGCTTGAAGATTACAAGGCTTCACTCTCAGATGAGGAGTTAGATGAGCTTGTTGCACAGACAAAGGCTCTGAAAGCATACCAGGAGGAGCAGTCACCTAAGGAAGTGCTTGAGAAAATTCCGCTTCTTAAAAGGGAGGATATAAGAAAGAAAGTAAGACCGCTGCACAATGAAGAAAAGCAGATATGTGGAGTAAAGACTATTCACCATGACATACACACAAATGGAATCATATATCTTGATATGCTTTTTGATGTGAACAGTCTTTCGGAGTATGTACCGCAGATAAGTTTTCTTGCAACACTTCTCGGATATATGGATACGACAGAGCATACATTCAGGGAGTTTGACACGGAGACTAATTTCTATTCGGGTGGTATCGGCTCTGACTTAAATATCTATTCATTATATAATTTGGAGGATGTAGAGCTTAAATTTGATGTAAAGACAAAGACATTGGCAGGCAGGATAAAAGATACTGTAAGGCTTATGGCAGAAATGATGTTTAAGACAGTGTTCACTGATGAGAAGCATTTGAGAGAAGTCGTGGCGGAGACACGCTCAAGACTTAAAGTGCGTCTTATGTCAGCCGGACATCAGGCAGCGGTAAGTTACAGCATGGCAGGAATTACGGTTGACGGATGGTACAATGACTATTCAATGGGAATAGGATACTATGATTATCTTGTAAAACTTGACGAAAACTTTGACGGGGAGAAGGAAAAACTCATCAAAGGCTGTGAAGAACTTGTAAAAGCAATGTTTAAAAAAGAAAATATGCTTATATCATGTACCTGTGATGATGAAGATTATGCTAAGTTTGAAGAAGCAATGAGCAGTTTTATCGGAAAACTTGACGACTTTGAAAAGAAAAATAAGGCAGATGTTTCCGCACTTGAGAAATACAGACCTGATGTGAAATACAGAAAAACAGCATTTTCAACACCTGCTGAAATACAGTATGCGGCAGTGTCAGGTTCATACAAAGATGTGCCGGATGTAAATGATGGTGCGATGACAGTGACAAGACATCTTTTAAGTTATGGTTATCTCTGGAATGAAGTGAGAGTCAAAGGCGGAGCATACGGAGTAATGTGCAAATTTACAAGAGACGGCTCAGGAAGTTTTGTATCCTATAGAGACCCTAATCTCTCAGCAACTTATGAAGTATATAAAAAAGCAGCAGATTACCTTGCAAATTATGAAGCAGACGAGAGAGAAGTCACAAAAACTATCATAGGAACGATAAGCGGATTAGACACACCGCTCACACCGGCAATGGATGGAAAACGTTCAATGAACATTTATCTCACAAAAACACCGCTTGAAGTATTGCAAAAAGAGAGAGACCAGATACTCGCCTGCACAAAAGAAGATATAAGAAAAACAGCGGACGCAGTGAGAAAAGTAGCAGATGCAGAAAACATCTGTGTAATCGGAAACGAGCAGCATATAAAAGATGAAGCTTCAATGTTTGAAGTAATCAAACCATTATCTTAAGGTTATATACGGAGGATTTACATGAAGAAATTCAAATCGGGTTTTGTGACTCTTATAGGCAGACCAAATGTCGGCAAATCAACCCTTATGAACAGACTTATCGGTCAGAAGATAGCCATAACATCAAATAAACCGCAGACGACGAGAAACCGTATCCAGACTGTTTATACAGGTGAGGAAGGACAGATAATCTTTCTTGACACTCCCGGTATTCACAAGGCTAAAAATAAACTTGGCGAGTACATGGTATCCGTTGCCGAGCGTACATTAAAGGAAGTTGATGTTATATTATGGCTTGTTGAGCCAACGACCTTTATAGGTGCAGGTGAGAGACATATCGCCGAGCAGCTTAAAAATGTTGACACACCCGTGGTTCTTGTTATCAATAAGATAGACACGGTTTCAAAAGCAGAAATACTCACTTTTATCTCAACTTACAAAGATTTGCTTGATTTTGATGATATTGTTCCGGTATCGGCACTTAAAGGTGAAAATACGGAAGATCTTATGAAAACTATATTCAGTCATCTTGAGGAGGGACCTTGCTATTACGATGAAGATACTATTACGGACCAGCCGGAGAGACAGATAGTTGCCGAGATGATAAGGGAGAAAGCTCTTAGAAATCTAAGCGAGGAAGTACCACATGGAATAGCTGTCGGCATTGACAGGATGAGAGAACGCAGAGGAAGCAATATCATAGATATAGATGCCACGATAGTCTGTGAGAGAAACTCCCACAAGGGTATTATAATAGGAAAGCAGGGAAGTATGCTCAAAAAGATAGGCTCAGATGCGAGGAGAGATATTGAAAATCTGCTGGACTGTAAGGTTAATCTTAAGCTGTGGGTCAAGGTCAAGAAAGACTGGAGAGACAGCGATTTTCTTATGAAGAACTTTGGTTATGACAGTAAGGAGCTGGAGCAGTAAATAGCATGCCGAAAAAACATATACATATTTTTTTGCAATAGGTTTGTTCAAATCTAAATGTGTATTACCATATATGGAAATAAATGCAGGAATATAATCGTTTCATCATACAAATCATATTAGTAGCAGATATAGAAATACAAAGGAGGTTTCTTTATATGAGTGTGGAGATGATGGAACATGATGAGGATTTATGGACGAGATTTGTCAGTACTGGAAGCGTAGAGGATTATCTTAAGTACAGGACTGAGATAAGAAACAGCTTTGATGACAGTGAAATTGCTGATAAGGAAAGAAAAGATGGCAGAGACAGTTACATTTACCGGGATGATACTGACGGCATCACCGATGAAAGAATTTGATAAGAGGGTGGAGGTTCTCACAAAAGAAAGAGGTCGTATATCAGCGTTTGCAAGGGGTGCCAGGAGATTAAACAGCACCCTTTCGGCGTGTACGGTTCCTTTTACATTTGGAAAATTTACCTTTTATGAGGGAAGAAATGCTTACAATCTTGTGAGTGGAGATATAGAAACTTATTTTGAAGAGATTACGACGGATTATGATGCATTGTGTTATGCATCATATTTTGCTGAAATGGTACAGTATCTTTCAAGGGAGGGTATTGAGGCGGCGGAGGAACTTCTGCTGATGTATATTACTATGCGTGCACTTCAAAACAGAAGAATATCGTTTGAACTTATAAGAGTTATATTTGAGATGCGTCTTATGCTGACGGAAGGTGAGGGGCTGGAACTTTTCAGGTGTCTGCGCTGCGGAAAAGAGGAAGTACATAGTGTATATCTTTCAGAGGGCGGTCTTATCTGTCGGGAATGTGCGGCAAAAGACAAAAAGCTTTCAAAAGAATATCCGATAGTGCTTAGTGCAGATGCGAAATACACATTACAGTATATACTTACAAGTACCCCTGAAAAGCTTTATGCTTTTACAGTCACTGACAGTGTGCTCAATGAATTAAAGCGGTTTATGAAAAGTTATCTTGCAAGGTATCTGCCGCATAAATTTAAGACTTTGGACTTTATTGTCTGAAAACATTGCAATAAATGAGGTTCAATGGTATATTTTTGTATAAGTGTTTGAATACCTGCGGAGTTAGCCGGTTGCAAGGACAATGAAGCAGGAAACCTGTTGGTTTTATACAATGGGTACACATATGCACAATAATAGTTATGGTTTACTTATTGTGTGCGTAATAAACAATTTAAAACGAACTAACAGAAATTGGAGGAAAACGACATGGAAAAGACAATGGACAAGATGGTTGCACTTGCAAAAGCAAGAGGTTTTATTTATCCGGGGTCAGAGATATATGGCGGACTTGCAAATACATGGGATTATGGAAACCTTGGTGTTGAGCTTAAAAATAATGTTAAACAGGCATGGTGGAAGAAATTCATCCGTGAGAGCAAGTACAATGTAGGAATCGACTGTGCAATCCTTATGAACCCTCAGACATGGGTAGCATCAGGTCATCTTGGAAGTTTCTCAGATCCGCTTATGGATTGTAAAGATTGTCATGAGAGATTTAGAGCAGATAAGATTATCGAAGACTATATGCAGGAAAATGGCATTGAGATAGAGGGAAGTGTTGACGGCTGGTCAAATGAAGAGATGCAGAAATACATTGAGGAACATGAGATTGCCTGCCCTTCATGTGGAAAACACAACTTTACTGAAATTCGCCAGTTCAATCTTATGTTCAAGACATTCCAGGGCGTTACCGAAGATGCTAAAAATACGGTTTATCTCCGTCCTGAGACGGCACAGGGTATTTTTGTAAACTTTAAAAATGTTCAGCGTACATCACGCAAGAAAGTGCCATTTGGTATCGGACAGATAGGTAAGTCATTCAGAAATGAGATAACACCAGGTAATTTTACATTCCGTACAAGAGAGTTTGAGCAGATGGAGCTTGAATTTTTCTGCAAGCCTGACACAGACCTTGAGTGGTTTGCATACTGGAAAGATTATTGTATCAACTGGCTTAAAACACTTGGCATCAAAGAAGATGAGATGCGTGTGCGTGACCATGAGAAAGAAGAGCTTTCTTTCTACAGCAAAGCAACATCTGATATAGAATTTCTTTTCCCATTCGGATGGGGCGAGCTTTGGGGAATAGCTGACCGTACAGACTATGACCTTACACAGCACCAGAATGTATCAGGTGAGGACATGAGCTACTTTGATGATTCGACAAATGAGAAATATATCCCATATGTAATCGAGCCATCACTCGGAGCAGACCGTGTGACACTTGCATTCCTCTGCAGTGCATATGATGAGGAAGAACTTGAGGGAGGAGATACCCGTACCGTAATGCATTTCCATCCGGCAATCGCACCTGTAAAGGTTGCAATCCTTCCACTTTCAAAGAAACTTTCAGAGCAGGCAGAAGAAATCTATACAAAGCTTAGCAAAACATACAATTGTGAATTTGATGACAGAGGAAATATTGGAAAGAGATACCGCCGTCAGGACGAGATAGGAACTCCATATTGCATCACATATGACTTTGATTCAGTTGAGGACGGAGCAGTGACAGTTCGTGACAGAGATTCAATGGAGCAGGAGCGTATCAAGATAGAAGACCTTGAGAATTACTTTGCAAATAAATTTGAGTTTTAATTGTTATTAGTAACAGTTCAGTACACTAGCATAAAAAGAGAATTTGGCATACAATGAACAAGCTCATTGTATGCCAATTATCTTTTTATATCTGAACTGTTACTAATTAATTATCACCTTAAGAAAAATGTAATATTTGAAAAAAATGTGTCATGACACAACAATACCATACTTTTTAGTGCATATTACATAAAAAAATGCATATAAATCAATGCAAATTGTGGAAAAATCACATATAACATATGACTATTGTTGAAAATTGCCTATAATAATGAAAAATATACAAAGTTTTTAGGACAATTTACGATTGCGTGATTTTATAAACCATGCTAAAATCCTTGATGTAACTAAAATTAAACCAATATTAAGGGGGAAACGAAAAATGAAGTTATCCACAGGAATGAAAAAAGCCCTTTCTATGTTTCTTACAGCTGCACTTGTAGTTTCAGGTGTTTATGTAAGTGATGGAAAGGCATCTGCTAAAGAACAGGTTTTAGCAGTAACAGCAGGTACTACAAACAGTATCAAAGTTGAAACAAATGTAAAAGTTGCAACAGGTGCAGAAATAACATTTTCAAAACCTACAACTTTCGCAGGTGTTGAACTTACTGGTGCAGCAACAAACGGTGTTGTTGCAATAGCAAAGGCAGCAACAAATGCGGCAACAGCAGAGTACATAGTTGATGTTTATGCAAGCAAAGTTGTAACAAAAGAAGCTGTAGAAACAAAAGCTCCAGCAACAGAGTCAAAAGCTCCAGCAACAGAGTCAAAAGCTCCAGCAACAGAGTCAAAGGCTCCAGCAACAGAGTCAAAAGCTCCAGCAACAGAGTCAAAGGCTCCAGCAACAGAGTCAAAGGCTCCAGCAACAGAGTCAAAAGCTCCAGCAACAGAGTCAAAGGCTCCAGTAACAGAGTCAAAAGCTCCAGCAACAGAGTCAAAAGCTCCAGCAACAAAAAAAACACAGTCATTAAAATCTTCAAAGAAAGCTGTAAAAGCAGTTGAAGAAAAGACTGTAGAGAAGGTTGTTGAAGAGAAAACAAAAGTTGCAACAATCGTTGTTAAAGTTACAGCAGCTACAAAGCCATCAACAACTCCGTCAACAAAACCAGCAGCAACAGCAACAGCTCCAGCAGCAACAGCAACAGCTCCAGCAGCAACAGCAACAGCTCCGGCAGCTTCAACAACACCTTCAGCAGTTCCTTCAGAGCAGCCTACAACAGCTCCTACAAAGAAGCCTGCAAAGAGTAAAGCTAAATTTACAGTAGCTAAGAAAGTTGTTATCGCAGCAGGAAAGTCTAAGACAATTAAGTACACAGCTAAGGATACAAAGGGTAAGACAATCAAAGCTAAAGTATCTAAGAAAGCTAACAAGAAGTACGCTACAGTTAAGGTTACATCAAGCAAGAAGATTAAGATTACAGTACCTAAGAAAGCTAAGAAATATAAGGGATACTATGGTACAGTAACACTTAAGGCTGGAAAGAAGACAGCTAAGATTAAGATTTATGTTCAGAACAAGACAACTAAAGCTAAGGCTGCTAAGAAGAAAGTAACAGTTAAGAAGAATAAGACAGCTAAGGTTACAGTTAAGGTCAAAGCTCAGAACAAGAAGAAAGCTACAACAGATACAGTTAAGGTTACAATTCCTAAGTCTAAGAAGAAATATTTGACATACAAGTCAGCAAAAGTTTCTAAGGGTAAAGTAGTTGTTTCACTTAAGGCTAAGAAGAAGAAAGTTAGCAAAGTACCTGTAACAATCAAAGTAGGAAGCAAGAAAGTAAAGGTAACTGTTAAAGTTAAATAATTGACCGAGCGATAGTGAGGGAAAACTTTAAAAAGTTGATAAACTTATCTTGATAATACAAATTATATACCAGCCACACGCAATAGCGTGTGGCTGGTTTGTCTTTTCAGAAAATAAATGATGCAAAGGGTAAATAAGGCAGACAGGAAAGAAAAGTAGGTTGGAAATTAATAATGCCAAAAGTAATAATATAAACAAGAAAATAGTGTAAATAGAAAAGCAAACAAGGAAGTAGAGTAAAAAGAAAAGTGATACAAATAAAAAAGTAAAACAGACAAGTAATAATACAGGCAAGAGAGTAGAGCAGGTCGGAAAGCGAGGCAAACAAGAAAAGTAAAGCAAACAATGATTACATCGGCGTTTACAGTAGATAAGCGTCGATTTTTTTGTCATATATTTACAAAAAAATCAGAGAAAATAATGCACATTGCATAAAATACTATTTGTTTGATTATTATAAAATTATCAATGTTGCAATAGAACATATAAATTATTTCATACAATATATACATATTAAAATTAAAAAATATCTGATATGATTAAATCACTAAAGGAAAACGAGAATAATTCATGAATTATAATTTTCTAATTAATCATCTAAAATCACAGATGTTCAATGAAAAATTCAACAAAAACAATAAGTATCGGTCATGCCGTAGGTGTGGACATGTAACTAACAGCATTTATACGAAAATGAGGAGGAATATGGAAGACAAAAAGATAATAAAAACACATAATGTAAAAAGTGACAATGTCAAAAACAACAATATAAAAAGTAATAATATAGAGACAAAAGGCATAACAAAACTATAAAGATATATAGAAGAAAACTCATGTCAGACAGAGGAACTGGAACAAAGATTAGCGAAAAATCCATTGCTATATCAGGGTTATCTTGCCCTTTCAGGTGAATGGAAAAGGCGGTTTCAGGGGTATATGGCGGGAAAGAAAACATTACCGCTTACATATGACCCGTTTTTCAAAAAGCTGTTTTCAGTCGACATTCATTCAGAAAGATTATCAGATTTTATCAGTTCGGTGCTGGGTGAAAAAGTAACAGTAAAATGTATGCTGCCAAATGAAAACAGGATAGTTAATGAAGCATCACTTCTCATAATGGATATGCTGGTTGAACTGGAGGATGGTTCACTTGTAAATGTAGAAATACAAAAAATTCCATATACATTTCCGGGGCAAAGGATAACCTGCTACCTGGCTGATACAATGACGAGACAGTATGCAAAGGTAAAATCAGAAAAAGGAAATTATTTTACATATAAAGATCTTAATAAAGTGATAACAATAGTAATATACGAAAATTCACCGTCAATCTGTAAATCTAAGAATTTAAAAGGTGAATATCTGCATAAGGGAAGAATGAAATTTGACACTGGACTTGATATGGAAATGTATCAGGAATGTTATATAATAGCACTTGACGAGTTTAAGAAAAGCGAATATTATTTAAGTAATGATAAAGGAAATAATAAAAGAACGGATGTAAATGCATGGCTGTCACTTCTTGTAACTGATGATATAGAGAAGATAGATAGAAATATCGAAAAATATCCGTGGCTGGAAGAAATATATATTGAGATGGCAGAATATCTTGTAAAACCTGAGGAGGTGTTTGATATGTATTCAGAAGCATTAAGAATATTAGATGAAAATACGGTAAAGTATATGGTAGATGAACTTAAGGATGAGAACAAGGAGTTAAGAGGTGAGAATACAGAACTGAAGGGGAAAAATACTCAGCTAGAAGGAGAGAATACGGAACTTAAGGGAAAGAATGTAGAACTAAATGACAAGATAATTGATTTTCAGAAGAAACAGTTGCAACAGGATAAAAAAGAAAAGGAAGTTATCAAAAATATGTATAAAGCTAATCTTACGATAGAGCAGATAGCTGAAATCACAGGAAATGATATTGGGGTGATTAAAAACATTATTAAATAAAGCAGACTACGATAGAAAAAATTCCACATACAAATATATTTAGAGAGAATTTTTGTTGTGTGTATGTGAAAATTCAAGCACGAAAATTTCAGTGTATATGAGAATAGCTGGGGGACAAAATATTTTTTGTCCCAATATTATAAGTATATAATGATGTAACAGAAAGGAAGAAAGATATAATGAAATACAGAAAAGCACTTACATTCAGTTATGATGATGGAATAGAGCAGGACAGAAAACTTGTTGAGATATTTAACAGATATGGTATGAAAGCAACATTTAATCTAAACACAGGAATACAGTCTCCTGAAAGTAATTTTGAAATAGAGGGTGTGCACATAAACAGGATGAAACAGGACGGTCTTGCCGAGCTTTATAAAGGACATGAGATAGCAACACATGGTCTTACTCATGCAGCACCAACAGATATGACAAAAGAGGAACTTGACAAAGAATTTATAACGGATATGAAAAATATTGAGAGAATATACGGTACATATCCGGTAGGAATGGCATATGCGTATGGCTGTGTGAATGATACGGTAGCCAAGTATCTCAAATCAATCGGAATAAAATATGGAAGAACAGTAGAGTCATCACATTCGTTTGAAATACCAAAAGAACCTATAAAATTAAAAGCAACCTGTCACCACGATGATGAAATGCTGTTTGAACTTGCCGAAAAATTCATAAAAGCAGAACCAAAAGAGGATGAGCCGATGCTGTTTTATGTGTGGGGACACAGCTATGAATTTGATGTAAACAATAACTGGGACAGAATAGAAAAATTCTGTAAGATGATGGCAGGCAGGGACGATATTTTCTACGGAACCAATAGGGAGTGTCTTGTTGATTGATTTTGGATTATAGTATATTTTTTGAAATTATGATAACAAACAGGAGAAGCCGTATATATAATTCTGTAATGGCATTTACAAGCGTGCCATCGAGGAATTATATATACGGCTTCTCCGTCCGTTATCCGTTGGCCAAATAAATCACTTAAAAACTTTCTTTAGATTAGCAATCTCTTTTGCAGCTGCTTTTCTATTCAGATCGGCATATGAGAAAAGAACATAACCGCTGACTTTCTTTGTGCTTCTTCCATATAAAACTTCACGCTTTAAGATGGTGTTGCTTTTTGACCAGCCTATGTCGTACACGGCTTTTGCCTGTGCCTTTGAAAGACCGGCTCTGTATCCTGCAAGACCTATATAGAGTTTTACATTTTTATTTCTTTTCAGATTTGCCCATCGTTTGCAAGTTGCTTTGTAAGGGCATACAGTATGTGTGAATGTCCAGTATATCTGAGGGCAGATATAGTCGATATAGCCGGTTGATGACATCCATTTTTTAACATCACAGTAATAACTGTTGTTTAGATAGAGATTGTCAAGATTTCCGGCAGGACTTACACCAAAGACAGCTTTTTTTCTTGTTGTTTTTACTGTTTTGTAAACTTTTTTGATAAGCAGGTCAACATTTTGTCTTCTCCAATTTACGATGCCGTAATATTTTTTGCCACTCTTTTTTCTGGCTTTGACATAATAATTATATTCAGGTCGGTCAAAGTTTTTCTTGTATGCAGTTCCAAGATTTGGGTAGAAGTAATCATCAAAATGTATTCCGTCTACATTATAATTTTTAACTATCTCTTTTACTCCGTTGTTGATGAGATTTCGCACATCAGGTTTTGCGGGATTGTAATAGAGTCCACCATTGTATTTTAATACATTCCTTCTCTTTGCCTTTGAAGAAGATTTCGCCCATTTATATGCATATGAGCTTTTTGGAAGTGTATTTATGTTTGTTGTCGATGAAGAAATCCTGTAAGGATTGAGCCATGCATGGACTGAAAGTCCCATTCCATGAGCTTTATCGACCATTATCTTTAACGGATCAAATCCCGGATTTTTTCCGGCAGTTCCTGATGCATATACTGACCACGGGAAATATTTAGATGGATACATTGCATCTGAAAACATTCGTGCGTGGACAAATACCGTGTTATATCCGTTTGATTTACACTTTTTGAAAACTTTTGTTATGTAGTTGGTGAAACTTTTCTTTGTGTATCCCTTGTTGCTATAGCTTAAAAATGACACCCACACACCGCGAAGCTCTTTAGATGAGACAGCACTTCCGCTGGAGACAGCACTTCCCGAAGCAGCAGTGGCAGCCGCTTTCACGGAATTTACCTGTGTGTTATTCTGTGATGATGCATAGCCGTCATTTTGCTGTCCGGTTATACATACGATAATTGCACAACAGAGAAAGAGGGCGAGAGCCATAAAAAACGGCTGGCGGCCTGAGTTGTGTTTGTTAGTGTTTGTTGTTTTCATATTTATCCCCATTTCTGCACACTTTTTAATATCATATTTGTGTCGGGTGTGCACAGACACAAAATTTGTTTTAATGTATAGGAAAATGCCTGCCACTGAAAAACAGGGGCAGGCACTTCATTTGTATGCATATATCTTATAATGTTGTGGTCAAAAGGCATTTTGCCCCAACTGATGCCATGGACTGCAGCATTGCTATCTGCCTTTGACCTTTGCATCATTTTATTTGTTTTCGTCCTGATATTTAAGTGCAGCACCAACAAATCCCTTGAATAAAGGATGTGGTCTGTTCGGTCTTGATTTGAATTCAGGGTGAGCCTGTGTTGCGATAAACCACGGATGAGTAGGTATCTCACACATCTCAACAATTCTTCCGTCAGGAGAAAGTCCTGAGAGGAGAAGCCCTGCTTTTTCTAAATCTTCACGGTAGTAATTGTTTACTTCGTAGCGGTGTCTGTGTCTCTCATGGATAGTTTCCTCACCGTAAAGCTCATAGGCTTTTGAAGTTTTATCAAGTACACATGGATAAGAGCCGAGTCTTAATGTACCGCCAATGTCCTCGATACCATCCTGCTCAGGCATAAGATGGATAACAGGGTGTGTGGTCTGAGGATCAAGCTCGATACTATGTGCATCATGGAAACCTACAACATGTCTTGCAAACTCAACTATCGCAAGCTGCATTCCGAGGCAAAGACCGAGGAATGGAATGTTGTTTTCTCTCGCATATTTGATGGCAGTTATCTTACCGTCTATTCCTCTGTCACCAAATCCGCCCGGAACTAATATTCCGCTGACATCGCCGAGAAGCTCTGAAGCATTGTCTTCATTTAATTCTTCGGAAGGAATCCATTTGATGTTGACATTGCTCTTATGTGCAAGTCCGCCGTGTTTTAAGGATTCAACAACACTGATATAGGCATCATGAAGTGATGTATATTTGCCGACAAGTGCGACAGTGACATCTTTATCAAGGTTTTTAAGTGTGTCAACCATATTCTGCCACTCAGTTATGTCAGGTTCTGGGCAGTCAAGACAGAGTTTTTCACATACTACATCTGCGAGGTGTTCTTTTTCCATTGCGAGAGGAGCTTCGTAAAGTGTCTCCACATCAAGATTCTGCAAAACACTCTTTGTAGGAACATTACAGAAAAGTGCAATCTTATCCTTAAGCCCTTCTTCAAGAGGGAGTTCTGTACGGCATACGATAACATCAGGCTGGATACCCATTCCCTGAAGTTCTTTTACGCTCGCCTGAGTAGGCTTTGTTTTCATCTCGCCTGAGGCTTTAAGATAAGGAATAAGGGTCACATGGATAAGGATAGCATTGTCGTGTCCAATATCATGCTGGAACTGACGGATAGACTCAAGGAAAGGCTGGCTTTCAATATCACCTACCGTACCGCCCACTTCGATGATGGCTATCTGTGTATCCTTGCAGCCGTCATTGCGGTAAAAACGGCTCTTTATCTCATTTGTGATATGAGGGATTACCTGAACCGTACCTCCGCCATAATCACCACGGCGTTCTTTGTTAAGAACTGACCAGTAAACCTTACCGGTTGTCACATTTGACTGTTTTGTAAGACTTTCATCGATGAAACGCTCATAATGTCCGAGGTCAAGATCTGTCTCAGCACCATCATCTGTTACGAAAACCTCACCATGCTGTACCGGATTCATAGTACCCGGGTCAATATTGATATATGGATCGAACTTCTGCATTGTTACACTGTATCCGCGCATTTTGAGCAATCTTCCTAAAGATGCTGCTGTGATACCTTTTCCAAGACCGGAAACAACGCCACCAGTTACAAATACATATTTGACTGCCATTAAAATATCCTCCTTGTATTTTATTACTTTTAGTATGTCCAAAAATGTTATCAGATTGTTATCGACTCTAGTGCATTGTATCAATGATACAGTACGCTAGTCGTAGATTTTGCTTTTCATAAATAAATGTTTTTATTATCGTTTTTCTTATTTGTCAATAACAAATATCTTCTATTATAACTCATAAAGTATATTTTGTTCAATTAGTATTTATGACAGTATTTATGATTTTTTTTGTATAAAATACACAAAAATGTATGCGGTTTATATTTTATAAAGATTATTTCACATTTTATTCAGATTGTAGGTTATTGATTTATACGGCAAGTAGCTTTATAATAATACGGATAGAATGATGTTAGGGTCAAAAGACTTTTGACCTCAATATCATAGAATAAAACGGGGAGGTCTTGCAGATGGAAAATAATAATAATCAGGATCCGAAAAAAAATCAAAATAGAAGAAGCATAATAGTTTGTCTGGTTGTGGCATTAGTTATATTTCTCATGTTCTCATTTATGAACAGTCAGGTTGAGAAAGCTTCAAATAAGGAGATAACTTACGACCAGTTTTTACAGATGCTTGATAATGGTCAGGTGTCAAAGGTAGTTATAACATCAGATGAGATTAAGATAACACCGGCACAGCAGGCAAATAATATTTATAAAGTAACATATTATACAGGTGTTATATCAATGGATTATAACCTTATAACAAGGCTTGAAAAAGCGAATGTTGAGTTTTCAAAAGAAGTTTCGTCAGGTTCTTCAAGCCTTATGTATATGCTTATAACAACATTGCTGCCTATATTATTGCTCTGGGGCGGACTGTTTTTTGTTTTCCGCATGATGTCAAAAAATTCAGGCGGTATGATGGGAGTCGGAAAGAGCACGGCAAAGATGTATGTGCAAAAGGCAACGGGTGTTACATTTAAGGATGTTGCGGGACAGGAGGAGGCTATGGAGTCTCTTAATGAACTCGTTGATTTCCTTAATAATCCGGGAAAATATACTGAGATAGGTGCAAAACTTCCTAAGGGTGCGCTTCTTGTAGGACCTCCGGGAACAGGTAAGACACTTCTTGCAAAGGCAGTTGCGGGTGAGGCAGGAGTACCTTTCTTCTCACTCTCAGGTTCAGATTTTGTTGAGATGTTTGTCGGTGTAGGTGCATCGAGAGTAAGAGATTTGTTTAAACAGGCACAGTCTATGGCTCCGTGTATCATTTTCATTGACGAGATAGATGCGATAGGAAAGAGCAGGGACAGCCAGTACGGTGGCGGAAATGATGAGAGAGAGCAGACACTCAACCAGTTGCTGTCAGAGATGGATGGTTTTGATTCATCAAAGGGTCTTGTAATACTCGGTGCTACAAACAGACCTGAGGTACTTGATAAGGCACTTCTTCGTCCGGGTCGATTTGACAGGAGGATAATCGTTGAAAAACCTGACCTTAAGGGTCGTGTTGATATTCTTAAGGTTCATGCAAAAGATGTACTTATGGACGATTCTGTAGATTTTGATGCGATTGCACTTGCAACGAGTGGTGCCGTAGGTTCAGATCTTGCCAATATGATAAATGAGGGTGCGATAATGGCGGTCCGTGCAGGAAGAAAAGCAGTAAGCCAGGCAGACCTTTTTGAGGCAGTCGAGGTTGTCATTGCAGGTAAGGAAAAGAAAGATAGGATATTAGGAAAAGAAGAAAAGAGAATAGTTGCTTACCATGAGGTAGGTCATGCTCTCGTAACGGCATTGCAAAAAGATGCCGAGCCGGTGCAAAAGATTACGATAGTTCCAAGAACGATGGGGTCTTTAGGTTATGTTATGCAGGTGCCTGAGGAAGAAAAGTATCTTATGAGCAAAGATGAGATATTGACAAGAATAACGACACTTTTCGGTGGACGTGCCGCAGAGCAGATTGTATTTAACTCAATCACGACAGGAGCGTCAAATGATATAGAACAAGCTACATCACTTGCAAGAGCGATGGTAACTCAGTATGGAATGACGGACAAGTTTGGAATGATAGGACTAGAATCGGTTCAGAATAAATATCTTGACGGAAGAACTGTATTAAACTGTGGTGATGCGACAGAAGCAGAGATAGATCAGGAAGTTATGCGTATTCTTAAAGAGTGCTATGCAAAAGCTGAGGAGCTTTTAAGAGGTGACAGGGATGCACTTGACAAACTTGCAGAATTTCTTATCAAGCATGAGACAATCACCGGTAAGGAATTTATGAAGATATTCCGCAAAGTAAAAGGAATAGAAGAACCTGAGGGTGACCTTTATGATGCGATAGTTATCGATGTTGATGGAACTTTGCTTGATTCAGACAAGCAGATAAGCGAAAAGACGGTAGAGACAATCGTTGATGCTCAGAAGAGAGGTAAGAAGATTGCCATAGCATCGGGACGCTCAATAGCAGGTATCAGAAAAAATGCGTCAAAAATACAGCTTGAAAAGTTCGGTGGATTTGTTATCGCTTACAACGGAACTACTGTAGTAAACTGTAAGACAGGTGAGTGCATCTATAATCAGATGGTTCCTGGTGAGATATTAGAACCGGTATATAAAGAAGCAGTTAAGGCAGAGGTTTCAATAGCTGTTTATAATGATGCCGAAAAAGAACTTATCGCCGCAAATGGTGTGACGAGATATATAGACGCTGATGCAAGGGCTTGTGATGTTGCTATCAGGGAGACAGACGATTTTGTCAAAGTCGTAAACTTTGGATTTAACAAGATAATGCTCAGTGGTGAGCCTGACAGCATGAAAAATATTGAAAAACATATGAGAGAGATGTTTGGTGACAAGGTCAATGTGTTCCGTTCAGACCCTCACTTTGTTGAACTTCTTCCAAAGTATGTTGACAAGGGAGTTGCAGTTGAGAAACTTATGCGTTATCTCGATATAAACAGGGAAAAAGTTATCTGCGTCGGTGACAGCATAAATGATATGCCAATGCTCAGATATGCCGGAATGGGTGTTGCAATGGGCAATGCACAGGACAAAGTAAAACAGGCGGCAGACTATGTAACACTCTCACACAATGAGGACGGTGTTGCAAATGTTATAAATAAATTTATGACACCTGCTTCAAAGAAGAAAGAAAATGAAGAAGCTGCACAGGACAGTGAAGATAAAAAAGCAGTAAATATAGAGGCTCAAAATGCAGAAGCAGAGAACAGAGAAGTAGAGAATACAGAAGCTCAAAGCATAGAAAACAAAACAGTTACATTGTCAAAGGAAAATGCAGAGGACACTGACGAAGAAAAATTTTAATAAATTGCTGTTATTAAAAATGGAGGGGCAGGTGGTTAAAAAAAGTGTTTGACATAAAAGAAGAATTAAAGAAACTGCCTGCAAAGCCCGGTGTTTATCTGATGCATGACAAGAGTGATGCCATCATATATGTAGGAAAGGCGATAAGCCTAAAAAACAGGGTGAGACAGTATTTTCAGGCGGGCAGGAGAGTATCTCCAAAGATTGAGAGAATGATTTCCCAGATAGACCATTTTGAATATATAATCACTGACTCCGAGGTGGAGGCTCTCGTTCTTGAGAACAATCTTATAAAAGAGCATGAGCCGAAATACAACACAATGCTCAAGGATGACAAGACTTATCCTTATATAAAGGCAACGGTTTATGAAGATTTTCCGAGACTTATTTATTCAAGACAGCCCAAAAAAGACAAGTGCAAATATTTCGGACCGTTTACGAATGTGACGGCTGCTAGGGATACGCTTGAATTTGCACATAAGATATACCGGATAAGAACCTGCCGCAGAGTTCTTCCGAGAGATATAGGAAAAGAAAGACCATGCCTTAATTATCATATCGGAAAATGCAATGCACCGTGTCAGGGCTATATCAGCAAAGAGGAATATAACAAGAATTTTAATAAGGCTTTAAAGCTGATAGAGGGCGATTATAAGCAGGTTATCGAATATCTTGAGGAAAAGATGTATGAGGCATCTGAAAAGATGGAATATGAGCAGGCGGCAGTCTGCAGGGATTTGATAGAGAGTGTAAAGAAAATGTCCGTGAAACAGAAGATAAATGATTTTGGAGGAATGGACAGGGATGTTGTTGCACTTGCGAGGACAAATGAGGAAGCTGTAGTACAGGTTTTCTTTATAAGAGAGGGAAAACTTATCGGCAGAGATCATTTTCACTTAAAGGGAAGTTACGGGGAGAAAGAAAATGATATGCTTCAGGCATTTATTAAACAATTTTATGCCGGAACACCTTTTATTCCTCGTGAAGTCATGGTAGAATATGAAGTGATGGAGTCTGAGCTGATAGAAAAGTGGCTCAGTGAAAAAAGGGGAGGCAAAGTCAGTATCATTGTTCCGAAAAAGGGACAGAAAGAAAGACTTGTCGAGCTTGCACATAAAAATGCCGCTATGGTTCTCACAAAGGATATGGAAAAGATAAAGCGCGAGGAGGAGAGAACTACGGGAGCCATGAAACAGATTTCAGGATGGCTGGGTCTTGAAGATGTATCGCGAGTTGAGTCCTATGACATATCAAATATAAGTGGTTTTTTATCGGTTGGCTCAATGGTCGTATTTGACGATGGCAAACCTAAAAAAAGTGAATACAGAAAATTTAGGATAAAAACAGTAGAGGGACCAAACGACTATGCCAGTATGTATGAGGTACTAAAACGCAGGTTCAGTCATGGTCTTATGGAGATAGAACAGTTAAATGAAAAGAATCTTTCTAATGAGTTTGGAAGTTTTACAAAGTTTCCGGATCTTATAATGATGGATGGAGGTGTCGGACAGGTTCACATAGCAATGCAGGTTCTCTCAGAGCTTGACATAGACATTCCCGTGTGTGGAATGGTAAAGGATGACAACCACAGGACGAGAGGACTGTTTTTTGATGAACATGAGATACCTATAGATACAAACAGTGAGGGATTTCGCCTGATGACAAGAATACAGGACGAGGTACACCGTTTTGCCATAGAATACCACCGCTCACTCAGGAGCAAAGAGCAGGTAAAGTCGATACTGGATGACATTCCGGGTATCGGAGAGAAAAGGCGTAAAGCTCTTATGAAACATTTCGCATCAATAGAAGCGATAAAAAATGCAGCGATAGATGAACTTGCACAGGCAGAAAGTATGAATGAAAAAGCAGCGGCAAGTGTTTATAAATTTTTTCATCAAGGAGGAGCAAAGGAATGATGCAGGGAGAATACAGCGTGTCTCTTAAAGATATGATAGAGGCACTTAAATTGGAAAATTGCACACCGGATGTCGATATAAACGACATTATGATAACGCAAAATGAAGTAAACAGACCGGCATTACAGCTTGCAGGATATTTTGACTATTTTGATTCAAGCCGTATTCAGATAATCGGTCATGTAGAGCACACATATATGCAGCAGAAAGGCATGGAGCATAGTGTGGCAATGATGGAAAGAATCATGGCAGGAAGCGAGGATAAAGGGCAGCCACCATGTATCGTGTATTGCAGGGAGATATGGGTAGAGGATGAGATAGTTGCTCTTGCAAACAAATATCGTGTACCTCTTCTTAGAAGCCGCAAAGCGACATCACCGTTTATGGCTGAACTTATAAGATGGCTTGGAGCTGAGCTTGCACCCAGATGTTCTGTTCACGGCGTACTTGTAGACATATACGGCGAGGGTGTACTTATCATGGGTGAGAGTGGAATTGGTAAATCAGAAGTAGCACTTGAGCTTATCCACAGAGGTCATCGTCTTGTTTCGGATGATGTAGTTGAGATAAAGAGAGTGAGTGATAACTCACTTATAGGAAGTTCACCTGATATTACAAGACATTTTATTGAGCTTAGAGGCATAGGAATTATTGATGCAAAAGCACTTTTCGGTGTTGAGAGTGTTAAGGACTGGCAGGAGATAGATCTTGTAATCAAGCTTGAAGAATTTAATAAAGAACAGGAATATGACAGACTCGGACTTGAGGAGCAGTATATAGAGTTTCTTGACAGCAAGGTAGTGTGTCATTCGATTCCGATAAGACCGGGTAGAAATGTTGCGATAATCTGCGAATCCGCAGCAGTAAACCACAGACAGAAAAAGATGGGATATAACGCAGCGGTAGAGCTTTACAACAGAGTTACAAATAATCTGGCTGAAAAACGCAAAAACAATAAATGATGAAGTGAAAGAGAATGAAAATGGAGGGAAGAAATGTTATTTGTAAAAACAGAAGATTTAAAACCCGGGATGAGACTTGCAAAACCTATATATAACAGAAATGGGGTTATGCTTTATGAACGCAATTCTAAAATCACAAGTCAAGGTATCATAAGCGTAAACAATTTTGGACTGATAGGAATTTATATACTTGAGCCTGCCGAACCGGTACCGCCTATGTCAGAGGATGATATAGAGTTTGAGAGATTTCAGGCTATGTCTATATTTGAGATAAAAGAAATACTTGATGCATATTCCGAGGGTAAAAAAGAAAATAATATGTATCAGTTCATAAACCAGCTTTTGAAAAAGTATGGCTCACTTCATCATAAGATTAACTTTATACAGAATATCAGAAGCAATGATGACTATGTGTATAAACATTCACTCAATACAGCAATATTGTGTGCGTTGATTTCAAGCAGGCTTGGTCTTGAATTTAAGACACAGCTTGATCTTACGGCAGCGGCACTTTTGCATGATATAGGCGGATTGCAAATACCAAATAATATCAGAAGAAAAAAGACTATAGATCTGACAATGGAGGATGAAAAGAAGATAACTATGTGTTATCAGAATTCATATGATGCGTTCAAGGCAAATTTAGATCTTTCTCCTGATATAAAAAGGATATTGTCAGCGGGATTAATGCTTCTGCATCCTGATATACCGTCGGCAACAGAAAATGTACCTAAGGTTATCGGGGCAGAGATACTCAAAGTCGCAAACTGTTTTGATAATATGACAGCTATGAAGTTTGGTGATGAACCGTTATCGGAGATAGCGGCAATAAGATACCTTTTAGAGATGGAAGACCAGTTTGACAGGAAAATAGTTGATGCACTGTTAGATAGTATAAATATTTTAAGTCCCGGTGTCTGTGTAGAGTTTACAAATGGTGATAAAGGACTTGTAGTTACTGCAAATGACAGTAATGTATTAGAGCCGTTTGTATTATCTTTCAATGATAATAAGCTTTACAATCTTGCTGACAGCAAGGTTGCAGAGCAGATGAAGATAAAAGACATAATGAAAACAATGGATAACCGTCATGTCGTTGACCGCGAGTTTCTCAGTCAGTACATGGGTAAAACTTTACATATGGGTGAGAAATAACAGCTGCAGGAAAGAGGAAAAATATGTTTATTATAGTTGGTCTTGGCAATCCTGAGAGAAAATATGATGGCACAAGACATAATATAGGATTTTCAGCAATAACAGTTATAGCGGATAAATATAACATATCAATGGATATTAAGAAACATAAGGCTGTCTGCGGAAAAGGTTATATAGAGGGACAGAAAGTCATACTTGCGATGCCGCAGACATATATGAACTTAAGCGGTGAGAGTGTGAGAGAACTTGTGGATTACTATAAGATAGACCCGGAGAGAGAACTTATAGTTATATATGATGACATAAATCTTGCACCGGGCAGACTGCGTATCCGTGAAAAGGGAAGTGCGGGAGGCCACAATGGTATTAAAAATATCATAAGCCACCTTGGAACGCAGGTATTTCCGAGAATACGCATAGGAGTTGGTGAAAAGCCAAAAGGCTGGGACCTTGCAGACTATGTACTTGGACGATTTGCAAAGGATGAAGAACATGTTATAAGAGAAGCACTTGACAATGCAGCCGAAGCTTGTGGCATTATTGTCGATGATGAGATTAGAACGGCGATGAATAAATTCAATTAAAATGTAAGAAATGAAAAGCTGAACTGTTAATTAAAATTACTCACAGACATTTTGGGTCTGTGAGTTTTGTTGTTAAGGTTAATGAAAGGAGGAAAAGAGATGGCTGAGCTGCTCAAAACACTGCTAGAGCCGTTGGAGGAGATAAATGCCTACAAAACGGTGGCTGAGGATATAGAGCGGGAGAAGTTTCCAGTTCATATATCAGGCTGTATCGATACGCAGAAGTGTCATCTGATATATGGACTATCACATTCAGAGCACTGGAGAGTTATTATTGCTTCAAATGAGATAAAGGCGAGGGAAATATACGATGATTACAAACTCTTTGACAGGGATGTACTCTTTTATCCTGCAAAAGACATAATATTTTTCGGTGCGGACATTCAGGGAAGTGCGATAAGCACTGAGAGATTAAAAGTTGTCGATGCAATGTTAAAGAATGATTCCGGAACGATAGTGACTACAATAGATGCCGGACTTGACTGTATTATGGACAGCCAGGCTTCAAAAAGTTCAAGATTTGTTATTGGAGAAACCGATATTGTGAATATGGATAATCTTGAAAAAAAACTTGTTGATATGGGTTATGAGAGACAGACACAGGTTGAAAAGCCGGGAGATTTTTCTGTTCGTGGAGGTATAACCGATATATTTCCAATAACTATGGATTGTCCTGTCCGTATAGAATTTTTTGATAATGAAGTTGATACAATAAGGGCATTTGATGTGCAGAGCCAGCGTTCGATAGAGAGAATGGATAAGGTTGAGGTGACACCTGCCGCCGAGATGACATTGTCGGATGAACAGTTAAAGGCGGCTTTGAAAAAGATTGAAAAAGAATATCAGAAGATGCTTGAAAAGTTCAGAAAAGAAAAAAATCATGATGCGATTAACAGGCTTACCGATACTGTAGAGCAGATAAAAGTAAATTTTGATATGTACCACGGCCGTATGGGACTTGAGAGTTTCACCAAATATTTTGATATATCGACAAGCAGTTTTTTTGACCTGTTTGATGATAAAGATACGATATTTTTTGTTGATGAACCGATACATTGTATAGAAAAGCTGGGGGCGGTTGAGAGTGAGTTCAGGGAGAGTATGCAGGGCAGACTTGAGAAGGGTTATATTTTGCCGGGACAGGCAGATGTCATATATTCATCGTCTTATGTCATGACAAGGCTAGAACAAAAAAGAACAGTGTATCTTTCGTTGCTTGATATGCTTCCTAAGGAAATTAAAGTAAAAGATGAAGCAAATATAGCAGTACAATCATTGCCATCGTATAACCAGCACATTGAGATGCTTATTGAGGATATAAAAAAGTGGCGGAGTGAAAAGTTCAGGGTACTTATATTATCAGGTTCAAAGATAAGGGCCGAGAGACTTGCGAAAGATTTGAATGAATATGAAATTCCTGCATTTTACCGTGAATCTCTTGGTGATGAATTAAAATCCGGTGAAGTTATGACGAGTTACGGATGGCTCCGCAGAGGTTTTGAGTACAGGGCACAGAAATTTATTGTTGTCACCGAGGGAGATATATTCGGTGCAAAGCAGAAGCGTAGAAAGAAAAAGATAAAAAAATTTGACGGAAAATCAATTCAGAGTTTTAATGAACTCAATGTCGGTGATTATGTCGTACATGAAGAACACGGACTTGGAATATACAGAGGAATAGAGAAGATAAGGGTCGAGAATGTTACTAAAGACTTTTTTAAGATAGAGTACGGTGACGGCGGAAACCTTTATGTTCCAGTGTCGGGGCTTGATGTTTTGCAAAAATATGCAGGACAGGATGTTGTAAAGAAGCCTAAACTAAATAAACTTAATTCTTCTGAGTGGAAAAAGACAAAGAGCAGGGTAAAACACGCAGTAAACGAGGTCGCAAAGGAACTTGTGCTTCTTTATGCGAAAAGGCAGCAGACAAAAGGCTATTGCTTTGGAAAAGATACTGTATGGCAGACCGAATTTGAGGATATGTTCCCGTTTGACGAGACAAAAGACCAGCTTGATGCGATAGATGCAACAAAGAAAGACATGGAAAGCAACAAGGTAATGGATAGGCTTATATGCGGTGATGTTGGATATGGAAAGACGGAGATTGCGATAAGGGCGGCATTTAAGGCTGCAAATGACGGAAAACAGGTTGCGTTTTTAGTTCCGACGACGATACTCGCACAACAGCATTACAACACCTTTAAGGAAAGGCTCGGTGATTATCCGGTCAGGGTAGAGATGCTTTCAAGATTCAGGACCCCGGCACAGCAGAAAAAAGCACTGGAGGGACTGAAAAAAGGTGATGTCGATATAATAATAGGAACGCACAGACTTTTATCTAAAGATGTTGAATTTAAAGATTTGGGACTTCTAATAGTTGATGAGGAACAGCGTTTTGGTGTTGCTCACAAGGAAAAGATAAAGCAGATAAAAGGCGATGTGGATGTTCTTACGCTTAGTGCGACACCGATTCCGAGAACGCTCCACATGAGCCTTGCAGGAATAAGGGACATGAGTGTGCTTGAAGAACCGCCCGTTGACAGACTGCCTATCCAGACATTTGTTATGGAGCACAACCCTGAGATAATAAGAGAAGCAATAAACAGGGAGCTTGCAAGAAACGGTCAGATATTCTATGTTTACAATAGGGTAAAAGGAATCGACGAGGCAGCTATGGAAATTCAAAAACTCGTGCCTGATGCGAATGTTGCATATGCACACGGGCAGATGAGCGAGAGACAGCTTGAAAAGATAATGATGGCATTTATCAACGGTGAAATAGATGTTATGGTGGCAACGACTATCATAGAAACCGGTCTTGATATATCAAATGTAAATACGATTATCATAGATAATGCCGACCAGATGGGACTTTCACAGCTTTACCAGCTTAGAGGGCGTGTCGGAAGGTCAAACAGAAATTCATATGCGTTTCTTATGTATAAGCGGAACAAAGTTCTTAAAGAAATTGCAGAAAAAAGACTTGCCGCAATAAAAGAGTTTACTGAGCTTGGTTCAGGCATAAAAGTTGCGATGCGTGATCTTGAGATAAGAGGAGCTGGAAATCTTCTCGGAGAAGCACAGTCGGGGCATATGGAGGCTGTCGGTTATGACCTTTATTGCAAGATGTTAAACGAAGCAGTGCACCATCTAAAAGGAGATACCGATATTTCTGAGGAATTTGAGACAGAGATAGATATAAATGTAAATGCGTATATTCCTGAAACTTATATAAGAAGTGAATACCTGAAACTTGATATGTATAAGAGGATAGCAGCGATAGAGAATGTGGAAGAATATAACGATATGCAGGAAGAACTTACCGACAGATTTGGAGATATGCCGCAGTCAGCCGATAACCTGCTGCGTGTAGCACTTCTTAAAGCTGATGCACATAAGGCATATATAAGCAGGATATTACAGAAAGAGGATGGTGTCAGGTTTTATCTGTATGAGGGTAAACTTCCGGATACGGAAAAACTTAAGAAAATGCTTGATGAATATCAGGGCAAAATAAAATATGCCGGAAGTAAAGAGCCGTATCTTTTATATATGATGCAAAAGGATAAAAAAAAGGCGGTTTCTGGAAATATGTATAGAATGCCGTCAAAAAATATGATAAAAAAAGAAAAAAAGTTGACAGCAGACGAAATATTTAATATTGTTGAGAGTGTGATAAAAAGCATTGGAGGGCTATATGATAAAAAATAGATATACAAAAGCGGCAGCGTGTGCCGTGCTTGCCGTGTCGATGATATTTACGGGATGCGGAAAAAAAGAGGGTACAAAGACCGCAGATAAAAAAGCGGAGACAACAAAAACAATTCGTCTTGAAAGAGGCGATATTACGGCAAATTCATATGTGATAAAGGTAGGTAATGCCGGTGTTCAGTACAGTGAAGTGTTAAACTACTGTTATCTTCTCAAAAATCAATATGAAAGCAGCTTTGGAAGTGAATTATGGAAATATAAGATTGATGATAAGACAACGATAGGGGACAAAGCTAAAAAAGAAATTGTAAGTACACTTACACAGTTAAAGCTTATTGGTGTAAATGCTGCAAAACAGGGTGTGACTCTTGATAATGACGAGCAGGATCAGGCATTGCAGGATGCACAGAAGCTTATAAAAAAGGCTTCAAAAGCTGACAGAAAAAAATATGAGCTTAATGTAAACAGCGTAAAAGAGCTGTTCGAGGACAATATACTTGCAAACAAAATGTTTTATGTTGCAACGGATGATGCGGATACAAATGTGACCGATGATGAGGCAAAGCAGATAAAAATCAGTTATATTGAGTTTATCACTAAGGGAACGGACAAAAACGGACGAAAAGTAAATATGAATGCAGCCGGGAAAGCAAAGACTTATAAGAGAATGAAAGAGATGCTTAAAGAAGCGAAAAAGGCTGATAATTTTTCCGACTATGCCGCTGTCAATACGGAAAGCAGACAGAGTGAGGTTACGATAGGAAAGGATACAAAGCTTCTGGATAAGGAAGCCGTAGATGCAGCATTTTCATTGAAAAAAGGTAAGATGAGCAATGTAATAGGAGGCAAAAACGGATATTACATCATTTATTGTGAAAATGATAATGACGAAGATGCGACATATGCCAGAAAAGAGGCTATTATTGAAGAACGCCAGACGAAGATGTTTAAAGAAAAGTATTCTAAGTGGCTCTCAGAGTCAAGTGTCGATATAAGCAATAAGTTCTGGGATGTGTTTAAACTTTAGATGTAAAATTTCATTTACATAAAGTACACGATTTGTTATAATTAAATTTATATAATGCAAGGGGCAAAATAAATTTTGTCCCAACATCATTTAAATGAAACAAAAGAAAAGGTAGGTGATTAAGTGAAGGCAGAACATATCAATCCGTTTATTATATCAGTATGTAAAATTATGAAAGATATATGTATGCTTGATTTAAAGATGGGTAAGCCTTTCGTAAAAGATGATAAATACGAGGGGGATAGTTCTTTGATTAAACTTGGAATTATCGGTGCCTTAAAGGGTGAAGTTGTTCTCAGTCTCCACTATGAAACAGCACTTGCGGTTATTTCAAAGATGATGATGATGCCCGTCAATGAGATTGATGCTATCGGACAAAGTGCCATATCAGAGCTTGGAAATATGATTGCAGGGAATGCGGCTACGGTATTTGCAAATGACAGTATTATTATAGACATAACGACACCGGATTATTGTGTGGGAAAAGATTACGCAGGCAGCGGTAAGCAGGTGTTTTGTATTCCGTTTGAATCTGATATAGGAGAATTATCAATAAACATATTTATTGAAGAATGATTTTTGGATTTTAATGATTAGGAGAGGATTTTTATATCCTCTCTTTTCCGTGAGTTAAAGATGTAAAGACAGAATTGGAGGAATGATGGATGGCAGCTTATAAAAGGTACAGAAAGGAAGACAGTGTGTCTTATTCACTTGGTATAACACTTACTTTTGAACTTTTAAAGTTTAAGACTGAGTATGTGAACCGGGTATTTGTTCACTCGGCAATGAAGCAGGGTGACACATTGGATAAACTTCTTAAACTTTGCAAGGACTCAGATATAGAGGTTGTTTATGCGGATAAAATATTTAATGTTTTGTCACAGAAAGACAATTGTTATGTTATAGGTGAGTTTAGAAAATTTGAGTCCGGACTTGATAAGGATAGTTCGCACATAGTTCTCGTAAATCCTTCAAATGCAGGAAATATGGGCACGATTATGAGAAGTGCACTCGGCTTTGGAATGAACCGTATGGCTATTATAAGGCCTGCCGTTGACGCATTTGATCCAAAAGTAGTAAGAGCATCTATGGGAGCAATATTCTCAACGGAGTTTGTTTATTTTGATTCTTTTGATGAATACATGAAAAAATACGGTGACAGGGAGTTATATCCGTTTATGCTCGATGCAAAGATAAAACTTCATGATGTAAAGCCACAGGGTAAATTTTCACTTATATTTGGTAATGAGGCAACAGGACTTCCACATGAGTTTTCTAAGATAGGAAAGTCGGTCATAATACCTCATTCAGACAGGATAGACAGTTTAAATCTTCCTATAGCAGCAAGTATAGCAATGTACGAAGCAACTAAGGCAGATTTTTAGATATATGATGCAAATGTCAGGCAGACAATAGCAATAAGATTAGAGCTGTTTGCAGGAACGTGGTAACTGTATAGATATGCGGTATCAGTGGCATCACAATATTAATATATAATAAAATTGAGAAAGGAAGTTATAAAAATGGCAAAAATTGATATTATCTCAGGATTTTTAGGAGCAGGAAAGACTACACTTATTAAAAAGCTTGTAGCAGATGCATTTCAGGGTGAAAAACTTGTTATCATTGAAAATGAATTTGGTGAGATAGGAATAGATGGTGGATTTCTTAAAGAGTCAGGCATCCAGATAACAGAGATGAATTCAGGATGTATCTGTTGTTCTCTTGTTGGAGATTTTGGAAATGCACTTAAAGATGTACTTGAAAAATACAGCCCTGATAGAGTTATCATTGAGCCGTCAGGTGTAGGTAAGCTTTCTGATGTTATAAAAGCAGTTAAAAATATCGGAGATGATGTGAAGATAAATAGTACGGCAACAGTAGTTGACGCATCAAAATGCAAGATGTATATGAAAAACTATGGTGAGTTCTACAACAACCAGATTGAGAGTGCAGGAACGATAATCTTAAGCCGCACACAGAATGTTTCAGAGGAGAAGCTTGCAAAAGTTCTTACAATGATAAAAGAGAAGAATGATGAAGCTTCTGTTATCACGACACCGTGGGATCAGATAGATGGAAAGAAGATTCTTGATGCTATGGAAAAAGTAAATACGCTTGAGAAAGAACTTCTTGAGGAACATCATCACCATGACGGAGAGTGCGGCTGCGGACATGAGCACCATCATCACGACCATGACGTGGAGTGTGGCTGCGGACATGAGCATCATCATCACGACCATGACGAAGAGTGTGGCTGCGGACATGAGCATCATCACGACCATGACGTGGAGTGTGGCTGCGGACATGAGCACCATCATCACGACCATGACGGAGAATGTGGCTGCGGACACCACCATGAACATGGCCATCATCATGCAGATGATGTGTTTACAAGCTGGGGTGTTGAGACAGCTCACAAGTTTACAGAGGAAGAACTTAAGGATATTGTATCAAAACTTGCAAGTGATAAGTCATTTGGTGATGTTCTCCGTGCTAAGGGAATTGTTGCTTCAGATGAGGGTGAATGGTTCCACTTCGACCTTGTACCTGAGGAGACTGAGCTTAGAAGAGGTGCCGCAGATTATACAGGAAGAATATGCGTAATCGGTTCAAATCTCAATGAGGATGCTATAAAAGAACTTTTTCATGTGGCATAAACAGATATAAAACTAAATATATACTTGCACAATCTAAGATTTATTTATAGTTTTGTGGTATGTGCAATTTATAGTTAGTAAGTAGGAAGGAAAAATATGTTTGGTAAGAGAAAAGAAGAAATGATGGTTTATGTTGTCATGGGATTTCTTGAGGCTGGTAAGACAAGCCTTGTAAGAGATCTTATAGTTGACGATATGTTTGATGATAAGATAAAGACACTTATTCTTGCCTGCGAGGAGGGTGAGGAAGAATATGAGGAGGCTGACCTTAAGAAAGGCTGTGCTGTCTGCGAGTATATTGAGGACGAGGAGTCTTTCAACGGAAAAGTTATCCAGAAATTCCTAAAAAAACACAGACCTGACAGGATAATCATCGAGTACAATGGAATGTGGTCTGCGGCAAAAATTCCTGAGCTTTATGATGAACTTGAGGAAATCTGTTTTGACAGGGAAGTCATTATGCAGACACTTGATGTTGTCAATGATGAGACATTTTCACTTTATATGAAGAATATGCCGTCTCTGATGGTTGAACAGTTTAAGGTTGCGGAGATGATAATCGTAAACAGATGTACTGTTGAGAATACAAAGAAATCTGCGATAAGAGGAAGTGTAAAAGCCGTAAATCCTCGTGCACAGATAGTTTACGAGTCAGAAGATGATGCATTTTATGAGATGAAAGAAGAAATGCCATTTGATGTAAATGCTGATGTTATAGAAGTAAATGAGGGTGACTTCGGACTCTGGTATGTCGATATGATAGACCATCAGGAAACATACAACGGAAAGACATTAAAACTTACCGGAATGATACAAAAACCGGGTGGACTTGATAAAGGTTTTGCGGTATTTGGAAGATACGCAATGACCTGTTGTGCAGATGATGTTCAGTTTATGGGATTTTTGTGCAAGGCAGATGACTGGTCGCAGATAAAGAGCGGACAGTATGTGACAGTAACGGCACGCATGGAGTACAAGTTTATGGCTGAGTACGGCGAGGAAGGACCAGTATTTTATGCGGAGGAAATAGTTCCGGCACAGAAACCGGAGGATGAGTTGGTTTATTTTAACTGATTTTTGGCAGACGGACGAAAGTCAGGGTGACACATGTTCTTAGGCGGCACGCTTTTGCTATGCAAACACGCAGCGGTACTAACGCACCAAAATACGGTGCGCAAGTGCCGGCGTGTTTGAAATGCCGCTTGCAGAACATATATGCACCCTGACTTTCTGTTTTGTTGGTGAGAATATAGTTATTTTTGTTATATTATGTATAATATGTTTTTTTGTAATTAAATATGGGAATACTTGAAATAGCTGATTGAATATGTTATTATTGGATTAGCAAAAATAATTGATAACAGTGTCATATATGGCACAAAAACAAAACTCTCATAAGCCGCTAACTTATGAGAGTTTTTCTTTTTTGTTTGATAGAAAAGTAACTATCAGGCTAATTGTCACTGGATTTTTTCGTCTAACCATTTGCAAATATAGTAACTTAATATATTTACCATGACAGCATTTATAATTGATAACAACATATATGACACCCCTCCCTGTTGTCCAGTTTGGGTTTGTGACAACATAGACATTATAATAGATTTTGTATTTATTTCCATATAAAAGTTATTAATTTATTAATATGAGGATTGATTGGATTTTAAATTTTTGATTTTATTTATTTTTTGTTTCCTGCAACATTTTTTTCTAACTTCTGTCTTTATATGTAAGAAGAGATTGCTTTCATTTAAATCAATGGTGCAAGTGACAGTGATTACAGGCAATTTCTACGAGATTTAAAGAATTGTTTAAGAAGGCGGTTTTTATGAGATTTAATTGTTTTAGGAGGCGGTTTTTATGAAGTTAGGAAAGTTATTTTTTGTGATGGCGGCTGGTGTTTTTTGTGTCGGGATTGGTGTGACGGCAGATAGTCACGGAGCTTCGGCGGCTGTTAAGGTTTCAGTCAGTAAAAATGAAATAAGGTCTTACAGTGGAAGTGGTGTTTTGAAAATAGGCAAAAATATTAAGAGTATAGCTGTTGACCCAACAATTTCAGGAAAGCACAGTATTTCAAGTATTAAGGTTGAGAGTGGTAACAAGTATTTTTATGTTAAAGACGGCATACTTTTCAGCAAGGATAAGACTAAGCTGATTTTATATCCGAATATGCGTAAGAATACAACTTATACTGTTCCGTCGGGTGTTAAAGTGATAGGTGAATATGCCTTTGCAGGTGCAAATATTAAAAATGTCACGATTTCTTCTAAGGTAAGTGAAATTGGAAAGAACGCATTTGAAAATTGCAAGAGTCTTGAAAAAGTTCAGGGAGAATTTAATACAAGTGAATTACCGGAAAATTTGTTTTACGACTGTACGAAATTAAATTATTTTGTTATACCTGACAGTGTGAAAAAAATAAAATGGGATGTTTTTTACGGTTGTAAAAATCTTAAAGTTAAGATAGGCAAAAATGTTGAAAGTATAAGTCTAAACAGTGATGATTATGCTGCATCATATGAAGTTGACCCTGAAAACAAAGTGTATAAAATTGATGATGGTGTATGGTATTCAAAGGATGGTACAAAACTTTTGTGTTATCCGAAAAATAAAGCCGGTGAATATATTCTTCCGGACACGGTAACTGATATAAAACTTACGGCTGGTTTTGAGGAAAATAAAAAACTTACGGCACTTATTTTAAATGATAAAGTAACGGAGTTTGATATAAGAAAACTTGAGGGATGCTCGGCTCTTGAAAAACTTGTTTTAGGTGCTTCTGTTAAAGAGGTAAAGATGAATTTCACAAAAGAATATTCTCTTGAACTTGACAGTTTAAAGGAGATAAGCGTATCTGAAAAAAATGACTGCTATGCTTCATATGGCGGTGCTTTGTATTCAAAAGATTTTACTAAGCTGTATTTTATACCTGATGCTATGGATAAACTTGAGCTGAATGAAAATGTAGAGGAGATAGATGAGAGGATAGGTCTTGATAAAAATAATTATAATGAGATTATCCTGCCTGATACAAATAAAAATTTTTTTGTAAATGATAATGTCCTTTATGATAAAGGCATGACAAGAATAGTTATTTTTCCAAGTGTTATAACTTCATATAAACTTCCTGCTACAGTGAATGATGTATCGACGATAACAAGCAGTATGTATATAGATGATGGTGATAACGGATATGACAGATTTAGCCGCAGTGCCTGCAATCTTGAAAGTATTGAAGCGGATGAGAAGAGCAGTTATTTTAAATCTAAGGATGGCATTTTATATAATAATGACATGACAGAGCTTGTATTATATCCTCAGGCTAAAAAAGGTAAATATACAATGCCAAAAGGTATAAAAACAGCGGATATGGGTGTATTTTCAAATGCAACAGGACTTACGGAACTTACATTGTCTTATGAGAAAAGTCTTTCGTTTGACGGTTGTAAAGCATTGAAAAAGGTTACTTATAGTGAGGGTGTTACGAGTGTATCATTGTTCAGAACAAACAGTACGGCGATAAATAATATATATCTTCCGGGAACTTTGAGATATATTTCACTGTGCGGCTCTGGCAGGGGAGCAACAGTACACGGATATGATAAAACACTTTATTACAGTTCTGATGATGAATATTTCAAGACAAAGTTAGAGGATTATGTTAAAAAATACGGTTACAAATATAAAAGTCTTGGAAAAGCACCCGGAAAGGTTACAGGTTTGACGGCAAAAAAGACAGGTCACAATATAAAAGTGAGCTGGAATAAACTTGCGGGAGCAGACGGCTACAAAGTATATTATTTTGTGAAGAAAGATGGGGTAAACACGGAGGTTACATTAAAGAGCATCACAGGTTATAAAAACAGTTCATGCAGCTTTAATAAAAGTAAACTTCAGGGGGCAGTGCAGATATATGTTACTGCATATAAAAAAGTAAACGGTGTCAAGGTTTATAGTTTGCCTGTTTCGGTGAAGTGCAAATAAAAATTACATTGCATCGATTGACAGTCGCTTTGACATACAAAACCGCATCTGTTAAGATAATAGCAGATGCGGTTTTGCATTTTCCTGTGAATTTGTGAGAATGAAAGGTGATATAGATATGAGTAAAATTTTAATAATTGAGGATGATGCTGCTATTGCAGAGCTTGAAAAAGATTATCTTGAACTTAGCGATTTTGAGGTTGCCATTGAGTCTGACGGAAGTTCGGGTGCTGCCCATGCCGTTGATGAGGATTTTGACCTTATCCTTTTAGACCTTATGCTTCCGGGGATGGATGGTTTTGAAATTTGTAAGTATATCAGGGAGAAAAAGGACACGCCTATCCTTATGGTTTCGGCAAAAAAAGATGATATTGACAAGATAAGGGGACTTGGACTTGGTGCAGATGATTATATCACTAAGCCGTTTAGTCCGAGTGAACTTATAGCAAGGGTAAAGGCTCACCTTGCAAGATACAAAAGACTTACGGCATCGGGAACACAGGAGAATGATGTTATCGAGATAAGAGGCCTTAAGATTGATAAGACTGCGAGAAGAGTTTATATCAACGGTGTTGAGAAAAATTTCACGACAAAAGAGTTTGACCTTCTCACATTTCTTGCATCAAATCCAAATCATGTATATTCAAAAGAGGAATTGTTCAAAGAAATATGGGAGATGGAGTCAGTCGGTGATATAGCTACCGTGACGGTACATATCAAGAAGATAAGGGAAAAGATTGAGGAAAGCACGGCAAAACCGCAGTATATTGAGACTATCTGGGGAGTCGGTTACAGATTTAAAGTCTGATACCACAAGACGGGCAATTATCATTTTTGCCCGTCTTTTACTTTCAATGTAAAATAAATACTTGTCCCTGTTCCGGGTGTACTCTTTGCCCATATCTTTCCACCATGGTCGAGTATTATCTTTTTTACTATGGCGAGACCAAGACCGCTTCCACGTTTGGCAGAATTTCTTGACGCATCTGCCCTGAAAAATCGGTCAAATATGTTTGGCAGGTCTTTTTCCGAAATTCCCGGACCGTCATCGGAGATTTCTATGCGTACAAATTCATCCGGTTTTATCGGTGGATTTATATCCGTGCCATCCTTGTTTATCTGGCGGTATAAAGGCTTTTTAGGTTTGTGTGGTTTGTAGGAAAGAGCAATTCTTATATTGCCATGTTCTTTGTCCTTATATTTAAGAGCATTTCCGGTAATATTATTTAAAACCCTGCGAAGCTGCTCAGGGTCAGCAGATACCATGATACCCTGTGGTGCGTTATTTTCATAAGATACATTCATATTGTTTGACTCATAATCAAAAGAAATTGAATCAATATAATTTTCAAGATATTCTGAAATATCAAATGTAACATAATTGTACGGGATAGAATTCTGCTCTATTTTAGAAAACAGCGACAATTCATCTACGAGATATGTCATATCATTTGCTTTTGAATGAATGGTTTTAAGATATTTCTGCTGTTTCTCAGGTGTCTTTGCAATACCGTCAATAAGTCCCTCAGAGTAGCCTTTTATAGCAGTGAGCGGTGTCTTGAGGTCATGTGATATATTGCTCATCATTTCTCTTGTGTCATTTTCGTACTGGATTCGTTCCTCAAGCATTGACTTAAGTCTTATACGCATTTCCTCGAAATCACGGCATAGCACACCTATCTCATCGCAGGAATTTACATGAACGGGATTGTCAAGATTTCCGGCACCCATCTGCATTGTGGCGATACGAAGTATGTTCAAAGGTTTTATGATACTGTGGTATAGCCATATTATAAGGAGAGCTGCAGTTATAAAAAGGATAAGTGTAAACGCTATGGCTATGTCTCTGACGGAACTTTCCCACCTTGGTATGAGATTAGAAAGTTTTGTTATAAGAAAAAGCTGTCCCGTAGTTCCATCAGAAAAATAAAAGTCTTTGCCACGGGTAAGTGTCGAACTTTTCTGGTCAATAAGGATATTATCGTTTTTGCCGTAGGAATATTCACCAAAAGACGGCAGCGTGGAAACACAGCCATAAAAATCTTTATTGCCTATGTAATATTCATTTTCACCTTTAAACACAACGATAAAAGAATCCTTTGAGGAAATAGAACGGGAAGTGTCATTTAAAAAATTTTTGTCAAGTAATTTGTCAGGATATTCGTCCGCAAGTTTAACAAGTTTATTATAATCATTAAGGGTAAGTTTATAAAGAAGCTGTACAGGATTTAAGACAAGACCATAATCATAGCTATTTTCACTTTCTGTACTGTAATAAGATGATAATATATCCGTCTGGTTCTGCACTATCAGGTGAAAACAGACAAGACCCGCACAAAGCGGAAAAATTGCGATAATCAAAAACGAAATAATCAATTTACCTCTAATCTTCATAAAAACCTCCATAAATCAAAGCTATCTGCCCGTTTAAGAGCAAATAGCTTTGTGAAAAAAATATTAGTAAGCATTTTTATTTACTTTTCGTCCAAAAAATGTAAGGAAAAGTATTTTAAAGTCAAGTGCAAGTGTCCAGTTTTCAACATAATAAAGGTCACACTCGATGCGGCCGGTTATGGAAGTATCGCCCCTAAAGCCATTTACCTGTGCCCAGCCGGTCATGCCCGGACGAACCTGGTGCTTTATCATATATCTTGGTATTTCTTCCTTGAATTTATTTACAAAGAATGGTCTTTCAGGTCTTGGACCGACAAGACTCATATCACCCTTTAACACATTAAATATCTGAGGAAGCTCGTCAATATTTGTCTTACGCATAAATTTTCCTATAGGGGTGACTCTAGGGTCATCTTTAGTGGTCCATGCTTTCTTTTCTTCACTTGCTTCCTGAACTTTCATTGAACGGAATTTATACATATCAAACTCCCTGTTGTGAAGTCCGATTCGTTTTTGTTTGAATATAAGCGGACCCGGGGATGTTGTTTTTACGATTATTGCTGTTATAAGCATAGGAATCGCAAAGAGTATAAGTGCGACTGTAGCACCGAAAATATCAACGGCACGCTTTAATACAATATTGTATGAAGAACTGAGTGGTACATGGCGTACATGGATAACAGGTATTCCATCTAAATCCTCAGTGTAAGGTTTTGTAGGAATGATGTTGTTGTAATCAGGAGCAAATTTTGTATGGACACCTGATTTTTCGCAGATTGCTACAAGTCCTTCAAGTTTTGAATATTCATCGATGCTAAGTGTAATGACTATCTCGTCAAATTCATTTGATGAGAGATAATGTTCAAGGGCACCGAGCCTGTCTACAACTTTGATGGTACGGTATTCATCACCTATTTTTTTGTTATCATCGAGAATACCATGTATTTTGTAACCCCATTCAGGATGCAGTCTTAAACGCCTTATATAATTTTCGGCGGTTCGGCTGTAGCCGACGATAAGGACATGTTTAAGATTTTTTCCGTTTTTTCTCATTTTTCTTAAGATAGAAATAACAACAAGTCGGAAAGCATAGTCGATAACAATATTTATGCAGGCAAAGAAGCCGAGTAAAAGTCTTGCGTAATCCCATTGCTTGAAAAAGTAAAGTGCTGCAAGGCAGTATATGATACCAAAAAAGTTTGACTTGATAAGGCAGAAAAGCTCCGCACGCCTGCCGCTTGTTCTTTTTGGGTCATACATCCCGCAGAAACCGTATATGATGAGATAGCAGGGAACTATCATAGTCAGAAGATTCTGATACTGTGACATATCCTTGTAATATCCGAGCGGCGGAGAAATAATATGCCATCTGATAAGCGGGCTGTTAAATTCATCAAGTCTTAAGATATATGCTAAGTTAAACGATAAATAAATTATTATTGCATCAACAATAATGTGTAAAATGTTCAGTAATCGCTGGTTTTCTTTAATCAATTTTTCATCCTCTCAATCTCTTGTAACTTTTTAAAACCTATGGCTTTTAAAAATAAAATGTGCTAAAATGTTAAATGTTTGTATGTGCATTAATTATTATAGATGTTTGGGCAGAAGCTTTTTATTGCTTCTTTGTTATATGAATTTTCCCCTTGCATCATTATATAAGGTATAATTATTTTGCGCAACAATAAAATTTAATATAATATATGAAATGAAAAAATTATATTTTTTTCACAAGTTAAACACAAAAACTTGCTAAAATCTGTTTTACAGATAAGAAAAAGAGGTTACAGGCCTCACTATAGATGTGGACAGTAACAAAAAGTAAAGGGAGGTACCGATGATGGATGAGAACAACAATTTAAATGGAACGGATAGCGGTCAGCCACAGAATGAATATACCGGAGAGTATGGAAATTCTGTAGAAACAGATGGTTCTGCTGATTCTGTTTACAGTTATTCATATAAAAATGGTGCAAACAATGCAGAGTCTACACATTCAGGTGATTATTATGCAGGAAACAATAATGCAGAGAGTACAATGAATGACAGCAGACAGCAGGGTTACCAAAGCAGCAATGACACACAGAACGGATTTGAATCTTCATACAGAAATGAAAATCCGTATCAGAAAGCTAATCCTTATGAAACGAATATGAATAATAATTATAATAATACAAATCCATATGGAAACAATGGGGGAAACGGACAGAGCTATTCTTTTAATGATAATGAGGAGAAAAATAAATCTTCTAAAAAAGATGACAAGAAGTCTTCTTTAGGAAAAAAGCTTTTGATATGTGCTGCGTGTGCTTTGGTATTTGGTATTGTTGCGGCGGTTTGTTTTGAAAGTGTATGTTACTTTTCAAGTAAAGTTCTTGGTATAAACACACCGGCAATAACCACAAGTAAACAGATAGGAACAACGACAACGGGAAGCAGCAAAAAGGTTGCAACAGGAGCTGCAATAGCCGGAGGTACAAATGATGTGTCTTCAATCGTTGAGCAGACAATGCCGGCAGTTGTTGCTATCACTTGCACAAGTGAGGCTACAAACTATTACAGTTTGTTTGGAAATAGTCAGCAGCAGGAACAGCAGAGCAGTGGTACCGGATTTATAATCGGTCAGAGTAACAGCGAGCTTCTTATAGCAACAAACAATCATGTAATTGACGGAGCAAAGACAATATCAGTTCAGTTTATTGATGAGCAGGTATATGAAGCATCGGTTAAAGGTAAGGATTCAAGTAATGATCTTGCAGTAGTAGCCGTAAAACTTAAAAAGATTAAAAAATCAACAATGAATAAAATAAAGATTGCTGATGTAGGTGATTCAGATTCACTTAAGGTCGGTGAGATGGCTGTAGCAATTGGAAATTCACTTGGTTACGGACAGTCAGTTACAGTTGGATACATCAGTGCAAAGAACAGAGAGATAACAGAGACTTCAGAGACAGACGGTTCAACAAATTCAATCAAGGCAATCCAGACAGACGCTGCTATCAATCCGGGTAATAGTGGAGGACCGCTTATCAACCTCAAAGGTGAAGTTATCGGTATAAATTCAGCAAAGATTGCTGATTCGTCAGTAGAGGGTGTAGGTTATGCGATTCCTATCTCACAGGCAACACCTATCATTGATGAACTTAAGGACAAAGAAGAATTGTCGGATTCACAAAAAGGCTATCTTGGTATATCAGGAAGAACAGTCGGAAGTGAAGCAAGCAGCTACAATATTCCGAGCGGTGTATATGTCGCAGAAGTATCAAAGGGCGGTGCCGCAGAAGAAGGCGGCATTAAAGTCGGAGATATTATAACAGCTATCAACAATCAGGATGTCAGAAGTATTGAAAGTCTTAAGGAAAAAGCAAACGGTTACCGCAAGGGAACAGAAGTTGAGCTTACGATACAGAGAAGTGACAATGGAACTTATAAAGAGAAGAAAGTAAAAGTAAAACTTCAGGGTTCAAAGTCTCTTGACGGCTTGTCAAATGGCAGCGGTTCTGACAGTTCAAATAATGACAGTAATAACGGAAGCAATGGTTATAATCAGGGTAACGGAAACAGTGGAAACGGAAGTAACGGTTATGATAATAATGGAAACAGCGGTTCGGACAACGGTTCGGACAGTGGTGACGACAGCGGATTTGGCAATTTCTTCTCTAATCCGTTTGGAAATTAAATAGTGGAATTCAGTTTAAGCATATAGTGTTTGGACTGTGGATAACATCAGCCAGCCGTGATGATTAATGCACGGCTGGCATTTGGCGTTTTTAGGAATAAGAGACAAAAATTAAAGCGAATAAGGGGAATAAAATAATGCAAAATGGGACAGCGGGTGAAAAAATAAATGATAACAAAAAGGATGATGCCCGAAAAAATGTACCGGAAACAACAAATGAAGCCATTGGTTATGAACCGGAAATGGGAACAGGCAGGAAAAAGTTTATAAACGATATAAAAAGACTGGGTGTTATTCTGCTGTTTTTGGTGCTTACATTATGGCAGTTTTCATCACTGGAATTATTTTTTAAACAGACCATCAATAATTTCAATACGGAACTTATAATTAAAAATATGGCATTGTTTGCCACTGCCAATATTGTGCTTGTCGCATTGTTTCACAGAATGAAGCCGGCATTTTTAATATCATTTATGTTGACGATGTTCATAGGGATAGCAAATTATTATGTCATATCATTTAGAGGGTATGGTATAGTTTTTATGGATTTTTATGCCATAAAGACGGCGGCAGCTGTTGCAGGCGGATATAAATACGGGGTTGATATTTATCTTATTGCAGGAGTTTTAAGCTGTATAGCGGGAATTGCAATAAGTCTTATCCTGCCGTCAAAAAAGAGAATGTATTTTAATGTAAAAGATATGTGTGCATCTGTTTCTGCCTTGTTTATAGCTGCGGTGTTTGTTGTATGGCTGAACACTTCAGCAACATTCTTTGATAATGTAAGTTCGCTTTCATGGGATCACAGTATAGGGATAAATGACTATGGTTATCTTCTTTATTTTGTTGCAAATGCAGGAGAGTCAACGGTAGATGCACCTGATGGCTATTCAGTAGAAAAAGTCGATAAGATATTATCAAAATATGAGGATAAGAAAAAAACATCGGATTTGCAAGAAAAACATCCTAATATTATAATGGTAATGAATGAATCATTTTCAGATTTAAGGGTTTTAGGAAAATACACTACAAATAAAGAAATTATGCCTTTTTTTGACAGCCTTAATAAAAATGTGGTAAAGGGTTATGCCGAATCATCAGTTTATGGAGGATATACGGCAAACTCTGAGTTTGAGTTCCTGACAGGATGTACAAAAACTTTTCTGCCTGGAAATCCGTATCTGCAATATATTGATGACTACCTGCCATCTGTTATAGGTAACATAAAAAGCCAGAAAGGTTATGGTGAGGCGGTTGCCGTGCACCCTTACAACCCGTCAGGCTATAACAGAAACAGAGTATATCCGTTATTGCATTTCGACAGATTTTTAAGCATAGATGATTTTAAAAATCCTTTGCTTATAAGAGATTATATAAGTGATAAGTCAGACTATGAAAAGATAATAGATTTGTATAAGAATAAGAAAAAGGACAGCTCATTGTGTGTATTTAATGTTACAATGCAAAACCATAATCCATACAATTTCGACTATGTAGGTGATGTGAAAGTGACAAATTTTTCAGTTTCATCACAAGTGGAACAATATCTTTCTCTTATGAGAAAGTCGGATGATGCCTTAAAGGAGCTTATCACTTATTTTAAGAAGGTGGATGAGCCTGCCATAATTTTAATATTTGGAGATCATCAGCCGCATTTGCCGGATTCATTTTATGAAAAACTATTTGGAAAAAATCCGGTGCAGTTTAGCAGGGAGGATAGTATGAAAGAACACTTGATTCCTTTTATGATATGGGCAAATTATGATATAGGAGAAGAAAATATAGAGAGGACATCCATAAATTATCTTTCTTCGCTGCTTCTTGAAAAGGCTGGTCTTAAGATGAGTGATTATAACAGGTATTTGCTGGAACTTTATAAGGAAATTCCGTCGTTGAGTGCAACCGGATTTTATGACAAAAATGGAGTATTGCATGACAATAAGGAAAGTACCGGAAAGTATGCAGAGATGTTGAAGGAATATGAAATGATTCAGTATAATTATCTTTTTGATAAAGATAACAGATTGGATAAACATTACAATGTAATGAAATAAACATTATTTAGGATTGGAGAGGGTAAAATGACGAGAATGTGCATTTATGATGATGATATAGAATTTTCATTATTGTTTGAAAAACTATTGTATAGATATGCAGAGGAAAATGATAAAGAGATTGATGTGGAAATCTTTCAGGGTGGTGAAAATGCGGCTTTTCAAATAGCACAGAATGAATATGATATACTTTTTCTGGATATAGACCTCGGAGATGTGAAAGGTTTTGAGATAGGCAAACAGATACGCGATGAATTAAAAAATAATAAAATTCAGATAGTTTATATATCAGGAGATACCAGTTATGCTATGGAGTTGTTTAATACAAGACCATTTGATTTTGTTGTAAAACCAGTAGAGAAAAAAAAGCTTTTTAAGATGTTAGATACCTATTTCAGTATATTTTCGGGTAAAAATAAATATCTGCATTATAGATGGCTTAAGCAGGACCATATTATAAAACAGGACAATATTATTTATCTTCAAAGCATTGGCAGGAAAGTTGTGGCAAAGACATTTGATGGTGATGTTGAATTTTACGATAAATTATCTAAAGTTATTGATAAACTTGATGATAATAAATTTTGCCGTGTGCATAAATCTTTTGTTATCAATTCAATTTATGTTGATGTATTTAAGAGTGATAAGGTTATAATGTGCGATTCAGCTTGGATACCGATAAGCAAATCATACAAGAAAAGTTTTAGGGAATGGCTGGTAAAACACAATGCATAAATTTGATGACAGTGTCTCATGCTGTTAAAATTCTGTGAAAAAATTGAAAACTGACTTTTTTTTACATATAAACAGCCTTTTTTTACATTTTTTTTGTTTTTTTGATTAATTAGTGTAAATTTTGCTTTATTTTTTTATATGTATATGGTAATATGTAAATGAAATGCAAAGATAAGGCATACTATTTTAAAAGAGAGTGGAAGAAAGGAAGGGCAATTTTACTATGAATAGAAGAACTACGGAAATTTCACAGTGTGAACTTACTGTAATGAAGTGTATCTGGGATCTTAAGGCTGAGACAGGTGAGGTTACATGTGCACAGGTCATGGAAAAGCTAAAAGAAGATTATGGTCTTACATATAAAGACACTACAGTATATACTTTTTTGAAAAACCTTATCAATAAAGGCTTTGTATCATCAGAGAAAAAAGGAATTACATACTATACACCTATTCGTAAGGAAGAAGATTACAGAACAGATCTTTTAAAGCAGTCTAAAAAATTCTGGTTTAACGATTCTGTAGCAGACTTTGTCGAGGCAGTGCTTAAATTAGATACAATTACTGCTGAGGACAAGAAAAAGATTAAAGGACTTATTAAATAAATTGTCATTAGTTAAAAAAGTACCGTACCTGCATCTTAATTGATGCAGGTACGGTACTTTTTGTTTTTATTGTATAGGAAAATGCCCATAAAGTAGTGTGACACCAGGAGCAAAACGCTGGTTTTACTCTTTTTTAGATAAGCATAAATTAAAATGTTTATTTGTTTTCACTTTCATATGCTTCTCTTACGGCAATAGCAAGCTGGTCAGGACAGGAAGTAGGTTTAAAACCACATCTGATACCTTTAAGCTTGTTTTCAATCTGCTCTACGGTAAGTCCGTCTGTAAGTGATGAAATTCCCTGTAAGTTTCCGTTGCATCCTCCGGTAAATCTTACATTTGATACAATGTCTCCGTTTAATTCAAAATCAATCTGTGTTGAGCAGGTTCCTTTTGTTTTGTATGAATATTCCATGATATTCCTCCTTAATTTGTTAATGTGCTCTCGGTATCTTCTCAAAACGAGTCATTTCGGCTGCATTTCCGATATACTGTTTCCATTTTCATTGCGAAAATGTCATTGTATATCAAAAAACATATCGAAATTCTTCAATCATAAGATTTTAAGAGTACATATTATTAATTGCGAAATTGTCTGTATGTTGTGTTAATTTTGCAGATATAACAAATACTGATGCAGGCTAAGTATGCCAAAATGAGTGATAACTCAAATTTGCGAAAATACTTCACCAAGACCACACTGTAGCAGTAAGTCTGCATTGTTGTCAAGTGGCGTTGACGATTTGTTTATAAGTACAAGACGGTTTCCGGTGTAGTATTGTAATAATCCGGCTGCAGGATATACGGCAAGCGATGTACCGCCGACGATAAGCATATCCGCATTTGCTATGGCTTTGATGGAATTGCTTATGGTCGAATCATCAAGTCCCTCTTCATATAATACCACATCAGGTTTAATAATTCCGCCGCAGTCACAGAGAGGTACACCCTGACTGTTTTTTATGTAGTTTACATCGTAAAATTTATGACATTTTTCACAGTAGTTTCTAAGGGTTGAGCCGTGTAACTCATAAACGGTCTTACTTCCGGCTGCCTGGTGAAGTCCGTCGATGTTTTGAGTGACGATTGCCGAAAGTTTTCCGGATTTTTCAAGTTCTGCAAGTTTTAAGTGTGTAATATTCGGTTTTGCATTTTCAATAAGCATTTTGTCCCGGTAAAATTTATAAAATTCTTTAGGATTTCTGATGAAAAATGAGTGACTTAAAATTGTTTCCGGCGGATAGTCATATTTTTGGTGGTACAATCCGTCAACACTTCTGAAATCAGGAATACCGCTTTCGGTAGAAACTCCGGCACCACCGAAAAATACTATATGACTGCTTTCAGATACCCATTTCTTAAATAATTCCAAATCTTTTTTGTCAGGCTGCATGATGTCCCTCCTTTTAAAAAATCAGGCACCTTTTGGATGCCTGATGGTATTAAATTGAATATAGCACAAATTATTATAATTGGCAATCGTTATGATTGGAAAGCGTTATCTTTTTATGGTAGAATAGCTGTTTGCTTATTATATTTATAAATCAGCAAACAGGTTGTCAGTCGCAGTTATGCGGCTTTTCTTGTATTTGGATTTTTTAGATGGTATCATAAAAGAAATTGAACGCAGAATAAATATTTCTATACTGACAGGTTAAAAAGCGGCTGCGTTCATGAGCAGGCAGAGAAAGCGGATTTTGAATGTCCGTTTTACAATAAAAGCACAGAAATGGAGTAGTATATGACATTATTAACATATCAGGTTTTTAAGACAGTGGCAGACCACGGTAGTTTCAGAAAGGCGGCAGACATACTTGGTCTTACGCCGTCGGCAATAAGCCATGCGATTTCATCAATGGAAAATGAACTTGGTTTTTCTGTTTTGAACAGAAGTAAATCGGGTGTTACTCTCACTAATTATGGAGAAAATCTTCTCCCATATGTAAATGCTGTTTTAAACAGTGATGAAAGTTTATGGCAGGCAATAGCAGAGTTTAACGGATTAAAAAAAGGAAAGGTGAAGGTTGGGTGCTTTTCAAGTATTTGCACAAGCTGGCTGCCTGACATTATGAATTCATTTAAAAAAAAATATCCGGATATTATGATAGAAGTCTTTCAGGGGACATATGATGATGTTTCTTATTGGCTGAAAAACGGTGTTGTTGATATTGGATTTTTGTCTGTGTCGAGTGCAGGCGATATTCCGATAGAACCCCTTTACAAAGATAAACTTGTCTGCGTTGTTCCAAAAGGTCTGTTTGACAAAAATACGGATGAAGTAATGCACATAAGCGAACTCAGGAATCATCAGTTTGTTACACAGAGAGAGTCGACGGATGCAGATATTCAGAATTTCTTAAAAGAAAACTCATTGAATGTCCAGTCAAATTATCATGTGGTAGATGATCTTTCAACTATAGCACTTGTCGCAAACGGCTTTGGAATATGTCTTATGCCCGAACTTGTAATGAGAGATATTCCGTACGAGGTTGACTGCTATCAGATAGAGCCTGATGCATATCGAATTGTGGGGATAGCGACGATGAATTCTGATTTTATGGCACCGGCGGTCAGGACAATGTATAATCATATAATTAAGAATTATAAAAATATATGATGCAAGGGTCAAAAGCAGAATAAAAGAAGTAGAAGAAAAGAGGAATTTTAGATGAACAGATTACAGAGTGAATTGAGAAGAATTGACCACAGGGGATATCCGGCATATAAGGATTTGCGTGGAAGTTATGATTTTGGTAAGTATATTTTAAATATTGAGCATATTCAGGGGGACCCGTTTGCATCTCCATCTTCTTTAAGTGTGAAGATAAAGGGGAAGGCGGCGGGTTTTCCAAAGGAATATTATGATGGGTATGACAGAAAGACGGCTTTTGAGGATTTTATCTTAAGACGGTTCAGCTTTTTTGCAGCAGGTATCAGCTTTAAGGCGAAAGGTTCAGGAAAGAGCGGTATGGTGTCGGCAAGCCGGCCGGGGCAGGAGATTATGGAGCGTAGTGCGTGTAAGGTAGATGAGAGTACGGGTGATATACTGTTTAGATTTGTTGTGGGATTTCCTGCAAGAGGGCGTTCGATAGATGCGGGAGAGCTTGAAAAGATATTGTTCAGGCTTTTGCCGGGTGTTGTTGAAAAATCAGGGATATTTAAGCTGTTTACGGAAAATGAGAAAGTTAAGTTAAAAGAGCAGATAGAACTTTCAGACGATCAGAAAACATTGAGAAAGGCGGTAGGCGAAAACGGATTTGCGGCATTTATAGCGGATGGTTCGATTTTGCCAAGAGAAAGCGGAGTGTCAGAAAGACCGATGAAAAATGCTGTTTTGTTTAAGTCACCTGAATCGATGAGAGTTACTTTTGAACTTCCGCATAAGGGAAAAATAACGGGAATGGGAATAAAAAAAGGTGTTACGCTTATTGTCGGAGGAGGTTATCACGGCAAGTCAACGCTTCTTCAGACACTTGAAAAAAGCGTATATCCGCATATAGCGGGTGATGGCAGGGAGTATATAGTGACCGATGCGACCGGTGTGAAACTTCGTGCCGAGGACGGACGAAGCGTTAAGAATGAAGATATTAGTCTTTTTATAAGAAACCTTCCTAATGGAAAAGATACAAAAAACTTCTCGACACTCGATGCGAGCGGTTCAACTTCGCAGGCTGCAAACACTATTGAGGCACTTGAAGCTGGGAGCAGGCTTTTTCTTATAGATGAGGACACGAGTGCGACAAACTTTATGATAAGGGATGAACTTATGGAGCGTGTCATATCAGCAGCTAAAGAACCTATTGTTCCGTTTATAAAAAGGGTGGGACAGCTTTACAGGCAAAGAGGTATATCAACGATACTTGTTGCCGGAAGCTGTGGTGCTTTTTTTCATGTGGCTGACACGGTCATACAAATGGACAGATATATGCCAAAGGAGATAACAAAAGCGGCAAAAGAAGCAGCGGCAGACTATCCTCTGAAAATGCACGGGATTTCCAAAGACGGTATGTGTATTGAATGTACGGATAATTCACAAAATATGGACAACATAAATGAAAATCCTGAGATAGAGATAAACGGAGAAAGAAAAGTAAAACTTCCAAAATCTGATGACAGGACAAAGATTAAGGTGATGGGCACTGACGGATTTTTATATAACAAGACGAATGTGGATCTGAGGTATCTGGAACAGATAACTGATGCAGAGCAGATGCTTGCTATATCAAAAGCACTTGAATATCTTATAAAAAAATACGGCGGTAAGGAAATATCACTTAATTTATTGCTTGATGATATTGAAAATCTTATGGAGAAAAAAGGTGTCGAAGCACTTACGGGCAGAGGAAGTGTGCCTGATATGAGCAGACCGAGAAGATTTGAGATTGCAGGATGTATAAACAGGTTTGTGAAATAAGATTTAGAGAAAATTATCACAAATAACGCCTAATTTGTAAGATTTAACTATTTAAATGTGAACAAAGTGTGATATAATGAATATAGAGTTGGCAAATTTTGGAAAACAGGAGGTATGAAAAACAAAATACACTTATTATCAGTGATATTTTGCAATAATTTTGAGCTATATTCAGCCAACCGGAAACTAATTGACATCTAAAAACAAAAGGAGGAAAACTGATGAGATTTAACAAAAAAATTTTATCTCTCGTTCTGGCAGGTGCGATGGTAGTGTCGCTTGCACCGTCAAATGTCGGAGTTGTGTCAAAAATGGCTGCGGCATCGGGAAAAATGAGTGCAAAGAGCTATGACTATGACCCGGCTTACCAGACGCAGGAAACACTCAAAGATGAGAGCGGAGAAAAGATAGGAACGCTTACCTATACAAATAAGGCGTATTTTAATTCTATTATTTCAAGATATAACAATATGACATTAGAAAGTGAAGATGGCAACAGCATTTATACGGATACTATTTTATTCTATGATTTTGATTATAATGCTACAACAGGTACAACAAGCAGTGCCATTGGAAGTGAAGACAGTTCATCATTAGACATAGAAGATATGTATAAAAAGAAGGCAGCGGCAGAACTTAAGAAAGCCGGTGCCGATGAAAAAGATGTTGATTATTCTGACAAATTGAATAAACAGGTATCTGCTGACTGGAAAGCAGATGTAAAAGTAGGAAAGAAAATCTATGCTAAGTTATTATATTATTATGATAAAGATGATAAAAAGCAGAGTGGTGAAGTAAAACTTGCCTTTACATTAAGTGACAGTTATAAGAAATCAGAAGATTATAAGCAGTATGCAATATATAAATATGAGACTGATGATGACAATTCATATGTTGTCACAAATGACAATTATTTATATTCAGGATTAACAACTGTTGACAATGCTTATTCCATTGGTTCATGCACATATCAGTGGTATAAGGCTGATGCATCAGGAGAATACACAAAGATAAACAACCAGACATCAAGTTCAGTTTATCTGAAAAATTCAAATGTCATCGATCCTCAGAGCAAGACTGATGATAAGTTAAAATGTATTGCAACAGTAAAATATGATGCCATTGAAATTCAGTCAATTGAGTATGATTACACGGTTTATAAGGTCGGTTCAGATTCTTTATATACAACGGATGATAATTCTAGCTGGGCATATGCAAAGAAAGATGGAAAAGCCGTATTAAACAGTGGATATGAAGCAATAAACGGAGCAACAGCAAAATATACATGGCAGAAGTATGATGAGAAAGAAAAAACATACAAGACAATAGATGGACAGTCAGGCAAAACACTTACAATAGATAAGTGCACAGATGCGGACTATGTAAGTTATAGAGCTAAGATACAGATTTCTGTTGGAGAGTGTTTATATACTTCATTTGAGAAAACTATCCAGCTTGTAGAAAATCCACCATACTCTGTTAATAATAAGACAGGATATGGCAAAAATGCAGAAAAAGATGATGCAGATGGAAAATATTATTCGCAGTACAGCTTATCAAATAATGTTGTACCGGGTGATACAGACAATATGACTGTAGATGTAAAAGCAGATACAGGATATTCACTTACATACACATGGTATGAGTACAAAGATGGCAAGTGGAATGAGATAACTGATGCCAAGACTAATGTTTACTCAAAGAAATTTGAGACAGCAGATTTTGACAGTACCACATCTAAGCAGTATAAGTGTAAGGTAACAGCTTCAAATGGTACTCTTACATATGACAAGTCATGTTTTATTTTCTTTGAAAACAGAGATCCTGAAATGTATGAGGATTATTCAAATGTTAAGTATGGAAGTACATCAAGATATAATGCAAAAGACAATGCACTTAAAACAGCAATAGGTTCATCTGCAACACTTTCAGGACCTAAGGTATCTGTGAATAGTCAGTACCAGCTCAATTATCAGTTGCAGAAATTTACTAAGATTGATAAAGATGAGTACAATAAGAACCATTTGATCAAAGTAGATGAAAACACATGGGAAACTAATACTGACTATGGATATACATCAGTATATGATGAAGATAAAGATGAGGATGTATATACTTATTATAAATGGACCGATATAAAAGATGCAACAGCAGATACATACACTATCGCAAGTGTGACAGATACTGCTGAAAAATCTGATTTTGGTGAGTACAGACTTAAGTATAACGCATACAAGGCAGGAACGACTGATCTTACAAATGCAAAATCAGTCGCATCCGGAGAGTTCTATGTAGATCTTGAGCAGTTTAATGGATTTACGGCAGCACTTCCAAAGAATACTGAGGACAATTATACTCTTGAAGTAGGAGGAACCATCGACCTCGGTGTAATTGCTTCTATTGCAAATACAGAAGCTAACAATCAGAAATATGACATAGCATATCAGTGGCAGAAATATGACAGCAAGACAAAGGCATATACAGATATTAAAGATGCCACAACAGCGGATTACAAGAAAGAAAACATCACAGCACATGATTTTGGAAAATACAAATGCGTTATCACTGTTATTGACAAGACGACAAAAGCAGCAGTAAGTGGTGTTAAGTCTGCAGAATTTGAGTTTAATATTAAACAGGCTGTTAAGTCTGAAAATAATACTTTAACAGTAAAATCAGAGTCATCATATGTTGTCAATCACAAGAATGTAGGTGACAATGTAACATTAAGCGTAGCTGCTGAGACAGCAGATGCTGCAAAATACCCTCTTACTTACAAGTGGGAGAAGATTGAAAAAGACTCATACAGTGATTCATATGGCAAATATGTTGATGTTATGGGAGCAGACGGAAAAGCAGTTTCAACTGCTGATTATGCTTTAAATATAGCGGATGAAAATGCTTTTACAACATATCGTTGTACAGTTTCAAATGGTGCTCACAGCGAGAAAGTTACTTTTAATGTTTTAAAGGAAGACAATTTCTATGCTTATGCAGCAGCAACAAAATCAGATAATAAAACATTCATTAAGAAAGCCGGCGAAAGCGTAAAGATGCAGGTCGTAAACGGCTCTGATGATGCAGCAGCTACATTCAGCTATAAGTGGTATGCTTGTAGTTCTAATCACAGGTCTTATAAGAACGAAGACGATGACGATTGGTACACTATCGGTGACGGTTATGTGCAGAAGAGACTTGCAAATACAACATCAGTTTATGAGATTTCATCTCTTACGGATGCAGATTTTGATGTAAATTATTATTATTGTGAAGTTAAGAACGAACTCACAAAAGAGACAAAGACAGTAACATTCTATGTAAAGAAATATGATACAACAGACATAACATTTACTGACCTTGACGGAGCATATGACAGTTCAGGTACATCTTGTATTGATGTTGAACTCGGCTCATCAAAAGAGTTTGGTGCAGTTGTTAAAAATCCTGAGTCAAAGAACTTTATTTACAAGTGGTCATTTGAAAAACTTCATAAAGATGATACAAAGTATGAGTATGATTATGAGAGAGCACTTGACTGCACAACAGAAAAGCTTACTCTTTCAAATATCACGGAAGACAATTTAGGAAGATATACACTTCGCATTTACGAGGGAAGTGCAGCAGATGATGATACACCTGTTATCACTCACTATTTCGAGGTATCAAAGAAAGATGCAGCAGCAAAGAAGTTTACATTAAGTGCTGTCGGCAATGGACAGACAGGTTACTATCGTTCAGTAGGCGGAAATGTTACATTTGCGACAGAACTCAGTACAGAGTCAACAGACACTGTAACATATCAGTGGTATCAGGGCGGATATTATGATGATGACGATGATACATATAATAAAGGAGATGCCATATTAGGCGAGACTGGTTCTTCACTTAACCTTACAAACTTAAGAAAATCTGACTTTGGTAAATATACTTGTGTTGCTAAAGCAGGTAAATTAATAGACTTTATTACATTTAGTGTATCAGAGGCAGATGCTATCACAGTTGACTGGAACAATGATGAATTTGACATTTATGGCGGCGGTGCAAGTTACAACAAGACAGTTAAGGCTAAGATTGGAGATTCAACAAATCTTACAGCGGTTGTGACAAGTGCAACAGGTGATGCTATCTCATATCAGTGGTATGAAGAGATTTTGGAAGATACACACTATAATTTCTACGCTAAAGATAATGTAGAAAAAGGTGCATATAAGATTATGCAGGGTCAGACAACTGACACACTTGCACTTAACCAGATGACTAAAGATGCATTTAAACGCTATAAGCTTGTGATTTCAAATGGCGGATATACTGTAAATGTTTTCTTTAAACTTGTTCGTACAGACCTGCCTAAGGTAAGTGTTAAGGCTGACAAGACAAGTCTTGAAAAGGGTGAGACAGCAGTTCTTACTGCAAAGGTTACAAATCTTGGAGACAAGACAGCAACATATCAGTGGTACAAGAATGGCAAGAAGATTGATGGTGCTACGGCAGCAACATATACAACAGAAGCACTCTTTAGTGATTTAAATGAACTTAAAGATGATGAAAAATCTGTTACATACAAATGTGAAGTATCAACAGATATTGACAAGGTTTCAGATGAGGTTTACCTCAACTTTGCAGGCTGGGGAACTATAAGCCAGACTAAAGATTTTGTCATGAAAGGTGATACTGTAGACATCGGTATAAAGATGAAAGAAGCCGGTGACTGGAAGTACACATGGTATAAGAAAGACGCAGTCAGTGATGAGTATGTAAAAGTACCGGAAGCTACATCAGCTACAATTTCTGCAATCGCAACAAGTGATGACAGCAAGAAACTTGATAATAACAGATATAAGGTAGTAGCAGAAAAAGGAAGCGATGAGACACATGTAAGTTATTATGCATATGCAGATGTAGATGTATTTAATATATCTGACATGACAACACTTCCTTCAGGAAAAGTTGCAGCATACGATAAGGATGCTGATGAAGAGACAAACTACAATCAGTACTTTGGTTATGGTATTGATGGTGCATCTAAGCTTAGAATGACATTCAGCAAAGATTCAAATCTTTATGACAGTAATGCAGCATTATATGTATTTGAGCTTGATACACAGAAGATTCATCGTTTTGACGGTTATGACCTTGCAGGACGCACATATGTATTTGACAGTGGTAAGTGTGTATTTGAACTTACAAGTGCAGGTTCAGATAAATATACATCAGCAACTGACGGCTTTACAGTTGAAAAGGCAATCAATCCTGACATTGATTACTCAACACTTTCTGTAAGCAAGAAGAGTGTAAAACTTAATGCAGGCAAGAGTGCAACAATCACATACAGAGCACTTGACAACTTTGGTGATACAACTAAGGTTACAGCTAAGACATCTAACAAGAAAGTTGCTACAGTTTCTGTTGCAGCAGGAAAGGTTACTATCAAGGCTGCAGGCAAAGCTAAGGGAGCAGCAACAGCTAAGATTACTCTTAAAAACGGAACTAAGAAAGCAACTATCAAGGTTACTATCAACAACCCTGTTAAGAAAGTAAAGGCTGCCAAGAAGAAAGCCACTGTTAAGAAGAAAAAGACAGTTAAGCTTACATTCAAGGTGACATCTTACAACAAGGCTAAGAAGACATCTGATAAGATTACTTACAAGACATCTAAGAAGAAAGTTGCTAAGATTACAAAGAAGAAAGTTTCAAGCAAGAAGATTATTGTCTCAGTTAAGGGTCTTAAGAAGGGAACTTCTAAGATTACAGTAACTATAGGCAAGAAGAAAGCTGTTGTAACAGTTAAGGTTAAATAATAACTGTATCTTAAAGCAGTGAATATTTCTTAAATAAACGCACATATTAAGATGTGTAAAGAAAAACACCACCGGATGGCACTTGCCAGCCGGTGGTGTTTTTTGTTATCAGGAGGAGATTTATTGTATGTTCTGATGCGTGTTTATAACACTAACACTATTAGCTTCTATCGCAGCATATCAGAAGTGTGGACAAGTTCATGCCAATTATTGCTCTACACAATAAAAGTTTGGAATGCCTGATAGTATTAAAATATAGTTTCAAGTTTCTCTAAGTCAAGTTCCTTTTCAGGAGTAAACACATCTGAGGTAAGATAGTTTACAAGAGATTTTATAAACTGTTTTACTTCGGTGCTTTCTGATATTTCTCCAAGTTTTGATGTGCATACCATAAGTTTTCCGTCACCAGCTTTTCCTTCAAAGAGGATACCGAGTTTATGGTTTCGCTCAAAGTTATCTGCCATCTGTACTATAGGTCTGTAATCTTTATCGGTCACATCATCAAGTATTGCACAACGGCTGTGAGATACTATCTTATACCACTGAGGGGTTGAGTATCTGTGCGTGGCAAAATCGTTAAGTGCAGGGTGCCTGCTGTCGATGAGGAGCCCCATTGTGCCTACTGCGACAGGTTTTTTCATCCATTCACATATATCCCTGAACATCGGGTAACACCAGAAGTCAGTACAATAAAATCCCTCAAGGCTTTCTTTTACTTCATTTGGCATAAAGAGAACCTTTTTGCCCTGCTTAAGGAGTGATTTTGTTTCAGTAAATTCATTTGTTATAAATACCTGATTATCACCTTCGCCTATGCTTGCGATATTTTCAAGTGATAAAACATCATCATTGACAGGATAACAATAAAGTTCATATTTATTTTTGTATGGTGTGCCGTCAATCGTAAGGATAAGGTCATACACGGCAGTTTTGTCTGTCTCAGGCATTGCAAAGGAAATCCCGCCAAGCTGAACAAGTTCTTTTGCTCCGTCAGGAATTTTCACATCACCGCTTGTTACCACGCTTGTTTCACCGTTTACGGCAAAGCCCGTGGTTTCTGCGGCACTTACATCACGGCGGATAAGTTCATAGTGAAGTTTTTTGCCGGTGAGTTTTTCAGGATTGTAATATCTTATGGCAAGGTCAGCTTTAAAGTTTTCGCCTGATGTGTAGACATATTTTTCAAACTGTGCAAGGAGTATTGCATCTGAACAAAAGCCAGCCCATTCTTCAGGTGTTATATGACCCTTGCTGTCCATAAATGCATCAAGTATTCCAACAAGTGCCGTACCCTGTCCCGGAAAGTCCTGAAGATCGAGTATCTGGTAACCTGCTACAAGACTGCTTCTTGCGGCAGCTTCAAGTTCTTCTTTGTAGCATTGTACTGATAACATACCGCTTGCATAGAAGAAGTCGTCTGCCTGGTCGAGCATACCTTTCTTGTCAAGGTTATCCCTGAATACCTCAAAGTTTCTTGCTTTCAATACACCGGTATATTTAGGTATTTCCTTAAAGTTTGGATATACGGCATACTGACCGATTTCATGTGTCACGACAGGGATGTGTGGTATGAGCGGTCCGTCTGCACTTGCCGCCTTGACTTTTTTTACACCCGTTCCGTACTGGATTTCAATCTCCTCACCTGCATCGGTGCCATTGCCGGAGTTTTCATCATCAGGAACTATTTCCTTATCATAATTGTGTGTTGTTGATGGTTCTTCCCACTGGATATGACCGAGAGGTGCATCACACATACCATAAGAACCTCTTATAAGACGGTTCTTGCTGAAACGGACACCGACAAAGAAATCGTCTTCAGGCAGAAGAACCGGTGTGTGCTGGAAGTTGTTTGAACCCTGTGTGTATAGGTGGCGGTTGTCTACATTGCGGTAGCCCGTGATTATTTCAGCCATACGCTCTTTGCTGCCCCAGAGTTCATTTCCGAGTGACATCATGCAGTAAGAGGCATGGTTTCCAAAAGTATTTAACATACGAAAGCCTTCTTCGATAAGATAATTCTGCTCGGTTTCGTTGTGGTTTTCATCACCCGGTGCTGTGAGTGTTCCCCAGAATGGAAGTTGTGGTTCCATGTAAATGCCGAGCAGGTCTGCTGCGATAAAAGCTGCTTCAGGCGGGCAGCAGGTATGGTATCTGTAGTGGTTTATGCCGTAAGACTTTGAAATCTTCATAACGCGTATCCACTCGTCTACATCAGCGGGAACTGCACCTGTAAGTGGAAATACAAGTCCGTCATGTTTTCCACGGAGAAATGCCGGCTCACCGTTTATAAGGAATTTAGTCTCGGTTGTTGAAAACTTTCTAAGACCAAAAGTAGTGACTGTCTTTTCGTCTGAACCGCATAAAGAAATCTCAAGACGGTAGATAACAGGTGTGTATTCGCTCCATAAAACGGCATCTTCACCGAGGAAGTATTCAAACTCTGCCGTGCTTTCACCTTTTGCAAATATAACCTGAATCTCTGCTGCCGGTGCTTTTATACCGGTGCCTCCATTTATGTCCGTAAGAAAAGCATTGACATTTAAAGTGACGTTCTTATCCTCCGCCATGTCATTAACTGTTTTTAATATGACGGTCACGGATTTTTTGTCAACATCAGGATAAGTTTTAACATCTGAAATATATATTTTATCAAATATGCGGAGTGAAATTTCACCTATGATACCGTTCCAGTTAGTCTGTGTGTCCGGTGAAGTTAGATGACCGCCTTTTGTAGGGTAATCCACATTGGACACAAGCACGGTTATCCTAAAATCAGTCTTTTTAACAAACCTTGTAATATCGTAATAATGCGGTGTCGTGAGACTGTCAAATTCACCTGCAAAGGTATCGTCTATCCATATTTTTGTAAGTCTTGTTCGCTCCAAAAAAAGAAAGATATTTTTATCTGTGTCGCTCTCATCAATATGTACATCTTTAGAGTACCATGCATATCCCTCAAAAAGATAAGGGTCGGTCAGAAATCCCGTTTCCTTTTTATCACTGAAAGTTCCTTTTTTGGCAATAGAAGTGGTTCCCGGAAGAGTGATAGTGTCATTTTTTGCTTTGTCAAATAATCTTGCTTCAATTCCCTTTTTGTCAGGGTCAAGTTCAAAATTCCAAATTCCTGATAAATCAATTTTCTTAATCATTTAAGTCCTCCGTATCAATTATGATGTTTTCGCATTATCTTATTTATTATAAACGCTGATATAAGGGCTTTCAATATAAAAAGCCTACACAAATTACCTTAAAAAACTCAGTATGATGCAAGTGGCAAAAGAAAATATCTCCTTTTGATGGTGTAATATCGGTATTTTTATTGCAAGCCATTTTATAATGAGATATACTTAGATGTATATGAGTAATAATGGAAGAGTAAAGGTAGTTATTGAAAGCTGCATACTTCTGATAGCTTTAGTAATAGTAAGTTGTCTCTATACGGCAGAGCTTTCAAAAAGCAGAAATGTATTAAAAGAAGAAAATAAAAACGGTGTTGTGCATGAAGAAAAAAAGCAAAGTAAAACCGTAAAAAATGCTTTATTTGATAAGGATGATTATAAAGCGGAAGGATTTAAAAATATTACGGTTGTAGTGGATGCCGGTCATGGCGGAAAAGATGAGGGGGCGAGGTCAAATAACCGCAGATACAGAGAGAAAGATTGCAATCTTGCCATGGTAAAAAAGCTGAAGCAGATGTTAGACCAGACAGATATAAATGTTATATATACAAGGCTGGAGGACAGATATATTACTAAAAAGAGGCGGACTGTCATAGCAAATATGAAAAAAGCAGATCTGTTTATAAGCATACATTGCAATGCTTCAGATAATATTCATTCAAGGGCATCAGGCATCGAGACACTTTATGCAAAGCGTAAAGGTGATAACAGGCTTATGACAAACCGCAGATTTGCACATATTTTGTTAGATACCGTAGAGGCTTCTTCTTTAAATAAAGCAAGAAAATGTATAAGAAGAGAGGATCTTTTTGTACTTCGTCATACGGATATGCCGGCTGTTATAGTTGAGACAGGATATATGTCGAACAGAAAGGATATGAGTTACATAAATTCACAAAAGGGACAGTATGAGATTGCAGATGGAATTTATAAAGGTATAATAAAGACTCTTAAAGAAATGAGCAGGAGGAAGAAACGAGGATGACAAAAATTATAGTTGCCACAGGCAATGAAAATAAAATGAAAGAAATAAGACAGATAATAAAAAGAGATGATATTCAATTTGTATCTCTTAAAGACGAGGGACTTTCTGATGTTGAAATCGTTGAGGATGGAGATACATTTGAGGAAAATGCCATTATTAAGGCAAAAACGATAGCCGACATCACAGGCACTATTGTTATAGCCGATGATTCGGGACTTGAAGTTGATTATCTTGATAAGGCACCGGGAGTATATTCGGCAAGATATATGGGTGAAGATACTCCGTACACCGTAAAAAACAATCATATCATAGAGCTTCTTAAGGATGCCAGGGGCGGGGAGAGAAGTGCAAGGTTCGTATGCGTCATCGCCTGCGTTATGCCTGACGGAAATGTAATAACGACCAGAGGTACGATAGAGGGGCAGATAGGATATGAAGAAAAAGGTGAAAACGGATTTGGATATGATCCTATTTTTTATCTTCCTGAAAAGGGATGCACAACGGCAGAACTTTCACCTGAGGATAAAAATGAGATAAGCCACAGAGGCCGTGCACTTACGGCGATGTATAAAAAGTTGGAGGGAGTGTTATAGATGGCGATGAAGATACTTATTGTCAGTGACTCTCATGGAAATAACAGAAACCTGATACAGGCTGTCAAAAATATGTCAGGTACAATGGATATGATGATACATCTTGGAGACATGGAGTGCAGTCCTGACAGGATAAGAGAGCTCGTTGACTGTCCGGTCGAGCTGGTAAAAGGAAATTGTGATTATGGCAATGAACTTCAGGGTGCGAAGCTTATTCAGATAGGTGGGCATAAAGTATTCATAACACATGGAAATCACTATGGCGGCGAGTTTGGAATACCGACGATGAGAGAGATTGCAAAGGAAAACGGTGCAGATATAGTGATGTTTGGGCATTCACACAAACCTGTTATTGAAAAGAGTGGAGATGTGACAGTCATAAATCCGGGAAGTATTTCAAGACCGAGACAGGATGGATTCAGACCAACCTATATGGTTATGAACATAGAGGATGATGGCAGAACGGATTTTGTCCTTGTAACTATGTGATGCAGATGTAAGATACAAATAAAATTTTATAACCTGCATCTGAGATGCGGCAGCAATATAAAAACATAATACAAAACATTAATCCGTAACAGGAAATAATAGGGAATTTTCTAAAAATGAAACTGACAGAAAAAGAATTTAATTGGATAGTTGAATATATGCATAACCGTTATGGTATAGAGCTTGGACATAAAAGAGTATTGATAGAGGGACGGCTTGAAAATTATCTTTTAAAAAACGGTTATACGAGTTATGGTGAGTTTATCAACCGGATAGCTTCATCGCCGGATGGTGAAGAGGCAGGCGACATGATAAATATACTGACGACAAATCATACATTCTTTATGCGTGAATTCATGCACTTTGAATATCTTAGCAGATATGTACTTCCCTGGATAAGAGAAAAAAAAGCGGGGACAAAGGATGTAAGGATATGGTCGGCGGCAGCGTCAACAGGCGAAGAACCATATACCATAGCGATGATATTAAATGATTATTTCGGCATGGAGCCCGGTTGGGATACCCAGCTTCTTGCAACTGACATTTCAATGGAAGTTTTGCAAAAAGCAAGTGATGGGATTTATCTTACAGAACAGATAGAAAGTATTCCCGACAGATGGAAAAGACAGTATTTCAGAAAAATAAATGATGAGCAGTTTCAGGTAAGCAGAGAGCTCAGAAAACAGATTGTCTTTAAGAGGTTTAATCTTATGGATGACATAATGTTTAAGGGGAGATTTCAAGTGGTTTTTCTGAGAAATGTTATGATATATTTTGAGGATCAGACAAAGCTTAATCTTTTGAAAAAGATATATGACCATATGGAAGACGGCGGGTATCTTTTTATTGGTACGACGGAGAGTATAGATAAGATAAGATCCGGATTTAAGTATATACAGCCGTCGATATACAGAAAAATATAAGGTTATTTTCAAAAAATACGGGAGTAACTGACACAGGAAATGAGGGATTATATGAGGAGGGTAAAGGTTCTTGTAGTTGATGATTCGATTATGTTTAGAAAAATGTTGTCGGAATTTCTTGACGAAGATCCTGAGATAGAAGTCGTTGCCATGGCGGGAGATCCATATCAGGCAAGAGATATGATAATCAGATTTAATCCTGATGTTATGACACTTGATATAGAGATGCCGAGGATGAACGGTATAGAATTTATGAAAAAACTTATGCCGCAGCATCCGATGAAAGTTATAATGATTAGTTCGATGCAGCAGACACCGACGGATTATGCTATCTACGGGGCAGTTGATTATCTTCAGAAGCCGCATGACATGGACGGTGATGCGATATATAAATGGGTGCACGAAGAACTTATTGCAAAAGTAAAAGCGGCATATCATGATAAGCTTGCAGAGGAGAAGAAAAAGCAGATTGCGGTTTCTCCAAACAATATTAAAAGAAAATACAACAATAAAATAGTTGCGATAGGGGCATCTACCGGTGGGACGGAGGCAATACTCAGTGTTGTCAAAAATTTTTATCCCAATATTCCGGGAACGGTAATAGTGCAGCATATGCCGCCGGGATTTACAGAGATGTATGCAGCAAGACTTGACAAAGAATGCCGTGTTAAAGTCAGGGAGGCAAAGGACGGCGATCTTGTAGAGGATGGCAAGATACTTATAGCCCCCGGTGACAAGCATATGACGCTTATGCGTGAGAATGGCAGATATTATGTTAAATGTTTTGAAGCAGAAAAAGTAAACGGTCATTGTCCGTCAGTGGATGTTTTGTTCAAATCTGTTGCAAAAGCGGCGGCGAGTGATGCTGTCGGTGTTATACTTACCGGTATGGGCTCGGATGGTGCGAGAGGGCTTCTTGCTATGAGGAAAAGAGGAGCACATACTATCGGTGAGGATGAGAAAAGCTGTGTTGTTTATGGAATGCCAAAGGTTGCATATGACATAGGGGCTGTGCAATATCAGGAACCGCTTGAGAATATAGCATCAAAAATATATAATATTTTGAATACCATTCCATAGTAACGATGTCAAAGCAAAACATCATTCCATAGTAACGATGTCCAAGCAAAACATCGTTCCATAGTAAAACTTTTTTATAGAAAACAGATAGAAATAAATATAAAAATTCCAGATAACAGGAGGAAGAAATTATGAGAATATTAATAGCAGAGGATGATTTTGCAAGCAGAAAGTTTATGCTTAAATTTTTATCAAAATTTGGTGAATGTGATATTACAGTAGACGGTATGGAGGCTGTAGATGCATATCTTATGGCACTTGACGCTGATACACCATACGATCTTGTGTGCCTTGACATTATGATGCCGGCACTTGACGGTTATCAGGCGCTTAAAGCGATAAGAGATATTGAGCAGGAGAGAAAGATTCCGGAGGATCAGAGAGCAAAGATAATTATGACAACGGCACTCAATGAGGGGGCAAATGTAAACAAAGCATTTGATCTTGGCTGTGTAGCATACGCAGGAAAACCTATCGACCAGGTGAAATTTGAGAGCGTGCTTCGCAAACTTGAACTTATTGACTAGTGTACTGTATCATTGATTTTCAACTAAATAACGCAGGGTAAATTTTCATTCTGCAAGGCGGAGGAATGAGCCGTAGCG